>Ga0310694_10000753_pt1 | contig 40528 bp, 39 predicted proteins | sample 174DNAGHGhighgp2_FD_203884 | JGI IMG/M metagenome (GOLD analysis project Ga0310694, IMG submission 203884) | Sheep rumen microbial communities from Palmerston North, Manawatu-Wanganui, New Zealand - 1742 DNA GHGhigh gp2 (v2) (version 2) | ecosystem: Host-associated > Mammals > Digestive system... | reverse complement strand
GAAACATGATCTGCACTGTGCCCTCTTTGGCACATCCTGACGGCTTGTATCCGTTCCTCTATCGTGTGTCTTTTCCTCATAATAAAACCCCGAAAGTTTTTTGTCCAACTTTCGGGGTTCATTACACGTGTGACGTCTCTACTTAAGCTCGTTCAGCAGCTTGTCGAGGTTCGGTGTGAGGATGATTTCGGTGCGGCGGTTTGCGGCTTTACCCTCTGCAGTGGCGTTGGAGGCCTTGGGGGCGAATTCCCCGTGGCCACAGGCTTCCACGCGTGCGGGGTTGATGCCGGGGCCGTTGTTCAGCAGTAGCTTCACTATCGATGTGGCACGCATCACACTCAGATCCCAGTTGTCCTTCACGGCGGTGTTGCCGCGGTAGGCGTCGTTGTCTGTATGACCTTCAACCATAATGTTTAAGGTGGTGTCCTGTTCGAGCACTTTTGCCAGCTCTTTGATGGCGTTGACGCCCTCTTTCGACACGGTCCAGCTGGCCGACGGGAAGAGCAGCTTGTTCTCCATCGAGACATACACCTTGCCGTCTTTCGTCTCAATCTTCAGACCTTTGTCGGCAAAGCCTGTGAGCGCTTTGGTTACCGAGTTTCGCACATTCTCCAGCTCGCGCTCCTTGGCTTCGAGTTGGGCGCGTGTGGCGGCTTCCTCTTTTTCGAGTTCCTTTTGTTTGGCTATTAGTTCGCTACGTTGCAGTTGGAAGCTTTCTTGCTGCTCCTGCAGCTGGCGTTCTTTCTGTTGCAGTTCACTCTCTTTAGAGTTCAGTTCTTTGGTGCGGGCCGAGAGGAGGTTCTGTGCTCGCGTCAGGTCGCGGCTCTTTCCTGCCACCTCCTGCATGTAGTTTTCCATGGTCGTATCGTAGTGACGCTGAAGCTTTTCCAGACGGCGCGAGAGGCTGTCCACCACGATGTCGCAGCGGCCCTTTGCGGCGGCAATCTCGTTATAGTCGGCCAGTTGTGCCGAATACTGTTGGTTCAGGGCTGCATTTTCACCTCGGAGCTCTTCCACCTCCTGCAGCTTGAGCTTGTATTGCTTGGAGGTCTGGTCGTATTTCGCCTGCAGGCTTTCATGCTTGCTCAGCGACACACACGAGGTGAATGCGATGGTGGCAAGAACGCCGATAAAAAGAGTGCTTTTCCTAGTCATAATTGTTATTTTTTATTAAAGGATAACGTGGTTTGTATATTTTTCGTATTTTTGCACCCGCATTTTTTTGAAAAAGTATGAATATTGTCGGCAAATTATACCGTTGGCGTCGTCGCCATTTCAGTGAGCAGAGCTTTGTGCTGATGCTGGCTGTAGTGGTGGGCGTACTGGCGGGACTGGCGGCGGTGGCGCTGAAGACACTGGTCTTCTATGGAGGACGGTGGGTGTCGCAGTTTGGTGCCATGACCCCATTCGGGGGCAATGTGATGATGCTGCTGTTCCCGCTGGTGGGTATATTGCTGACGGTGCTGTTTGTGCGCTATATCGTACGTGGCGACATCGGCCATGGGTTGCCGAGTGTGCTGCTGGCCATCAGCCGCAAGCGCTCGCAGCTGCCATCGAAGAATATGTACACGTCGCTGATAGCGTCGACATTGACGGTGGCCTTCGGCGGCAGCGTGGGTTTGGAGGCACCGATAGCGTCGACGGGTTCGGCCATCGGTTCGAATATTGGCCGTTGGTTCCATCTGAGACCCAAGTATGTGCGCTTGCTCCTGGGCTGTGGCGCCGCGGGTGCCATTGCAGGTATCTTCAAGGCTCCCTTTGCGGGTATACTCTTTGTGCTTGAGGTCTTCATGTTCGACCTCACCGCCACCACGGCGTTGCCTCTGCTCATTTCGGCCTTGACGGCGGCCTCGGTGGCTTATTTCACCATGGGCACGGATGTGCAGTTCCATTTCGAGGTGACACATCCTTTTGCCCTGTCGCAGTTGCCGTATTATGCGGTGCTGGGTGTCTTCTGCGCCCTGGTGTCGCTCTATTTCCTCCGCACGACAGACAAGGTGGAAGGACTTATTGCACGTTTGCGCAACCCATGGGCAAAGGTGGCAGTGGGAGGTGTGGTCTTGGGACTGCTCATTTTCCTCTTCCCGCCGCTTTACGGTGAGGGTTACGGTATGCTGTCGGAGTTGCTGAAGGGTGACTCGACGAGCCTTTTCACGCATACCGTGTACACGTCGTGGGCAGGGAATGCTTGGCTCACGCTAGGCGTACTCTTCGCCCTCATCCTGCTGAAGGCCGTGGCGACGGCCACGACTATCGGCAGCGGCGGCGTGGGCGGTACGTTCGGTCCGTCACTCATCGTGGGAGGTCTGTCAGGCTATTTTGTGTCGATGCTGAGCAACCAGCTGGGCTTTGCTCCGCAGGATACCGCCAACTTCGCCCTTGTCGGCATGGCGGCGGTGATGACGGGTGTGATGCATGCACCGTTCATGGCGACATTCCTTATTGCCGACATTACCGGCGGCTACCAGCTGCTGGTGCCGCTGCTGACGGCTTCGGCAGTGACATACCTGTGTGTCAGTCCGTTTGAACATCATTCCATCTATGCCCGCAAGTTGGCGAAGAAAGGCGACCTGCTGACACATGACAAAGATGCTTCGGCCTGGCGGTTGCTCGATATGTCTTCGCTCGTAGAGACCAACTTTGTCATTGTCCGCTCGGGCGATAAATTACGCGACCTTATTGATGCCATACAGAACTCGAAACGTAACCTCTTCCCAGTGTTAAGTGAAGATGACAAGTTCTTGGGAGTTATTGTTTTGGATGACGTGAGGAAGATTATGTTCCGCTCCGACCTTTATGATACCGTCACTGTCGACGAACTGATGCATCCCCTCTCAGAGGGCGACTTGGTGCGCAGCAGCGACAGTCTGAGGGATGTGGTGGAGAAGTTCCGTGTAGGCAACCGCTATAACCTGGTGGTTATCGACGAGAACGAGCGTTATCTTGGCTTCCTCTCCCGTGCCAACACCTTCAGCGCCTATCGCCGCTTCATCTCCTCTACGAGCGATGAGTAACGTTGTGTGACGGCTAGAAAAGAAAAACCTTAATTGTTGAATCTTAGGTCGATCCAGGCCCAGGTGAGCTGGGAGTCTGCGGTCGAGCGTTTCAGCTTGTCCATGGTTTTGCTTCCCACCATATAGGAGAATCCGGCTGAGAGTGTAAGTTCCGAGGAAAGTTTATAGGCGGCAGAGAGCTCCAGCTCGTGGCCCAGCGTGTGGTCCATTTCTGTTAAATCGACAGGATCTTTTAAATTGGCAGGGATAGCAAAATAGTGGTACCCGAGGCCAAGGTCTAATCTCTCTGTGGGATGGAAGTTGACGGAGGTATAGAGGTTCTGCAGGCCGGGGGTGAATCCGCTGACGTAGGTGCTGACATAGAAGAAATCCATGGCCCCGTAGAACTTATGGTGCGAGCCCCAGACGGGGTTGAATCCGCGGATGACCTTGAATTTTTAATATTTATGTTTTGTTTTTCTTCTCACCATACACATCCAGTGCTACGACGACTGCCGTGAATCCCCAGAAGGGGACGGAGAGTTTGTCGGTGTCGAGGAAGTTATTGAATACACCATGGATGTAATATGTCAGTAATGACAGGGTGAATGCCAGTGCCATGCGCGCCACCTGCGGGTCTTTGGCGGTGCGGTAGACGCGTACGCCGGTGGCGAAGGTGGTGAGGAAGAGCAGCGCCACCAGTGCCACGCCAGGCACGCCCTGTTCTGTGAGTGGACCTATGTATTCGCTGTGGGCGTTGCCGAGGTCGCCGGCGTTGGTGCTGATGGTGGAGAGCTGGTAGGAGCGTTGGTAGCCGGCATAGAGGAACTGGTAGGTTCCGGGTCCGCAGCCCAGCACGGGACGTTCCTCCCACATGCGGAAGGCCGATGCCCAGCGGTTCAGACGCTCGAGGTTCGAGGCGTCGGTTGAGATGTTCGAGATGCTCTTCACCTGGTCAGCCAGCGTGTAGCTCGAGTCTTGATGGTTCTTGCCGAGTTTGTAGATAAGGTCGTTCTGGTAGACAAAGAACGCGCCGACGCCTAGTCCGAAGAGCAGTACCATCCATTTGACTTTCAGCCCCAGACGGATGAGCACATAGACGCCAATGACGCCTGCGATGCTGATCCATGCCGCCCGGCAGTAGCTGAAGAAGAGACCTATAAGGAGGAGTGCAAGGAGGAGTAAACCGAAAATGGAGTGAAATGGAGTGAAATGGAGTGAGAGGGAGTGATAGGACAAATGATTTTTTTTCACACCTTCTAAAACAAAATATACGGCTGCCGGCAGCATGAGTGCGATGGCGCAGCCGTAGGCGGTGTGGTCGTTGTAGTAGGGCTGCATGACGCGGTGCAGCGTCTGCAGGTCGCTGAAGTTGCCCAAGGTCTTGCTGGTGGCCATCAGGATGATGACGCCGAGACCAATGGCATAGGCCCAGAAGAACTGCCGTATGCGTCGCTGGTTCTTGAATATCTGTGCTGCAGCAAAGAAGAAAGGTACTACGAACCACACCCTTGCCAGGGTGTATTTGAACGACACCCAAGGCAGTTCGGAGGTGGACGAGGTGATGACCATCCATGCCAACGATGCCAGGATTAGCAGCGTTACGGGATGGCGTAGAAGACTTTGGGACTTCGATACTTCGAGGCTTGGAGACGTTGGGGATTTGCCATCTTGTTGCCGTGAAACCAGTACGCGGAAGAAGAAGATAAAGGTGAAGAGTATCATCATGGGCTCTACGGGCATGGAGAGCTCCATGCCGGGCAGCAGGGCCATGTTGACAGCAAAGGGGGTGAGCAAAGCGATGAGGAGAAATCCGGTCTCCAGTCGTGTCACGAAGAGCCACAATACCAGCAGTGCCAACGGCACCATGGCCACAGAGGCGTCGCCCTTGTACCACAGCGCATACCCCTCGGCAACGATGAACGCCAGAATCAGCACCGCGGCCACCAGCAGTCCAACGTTCTTTTTGAGCCAGTTATTCATTGTTTTTTTCTAGGTACTCCTAGGTTTTCCTAGGCACTCCTAGGCATTCCTAGGAAGATCTATTCCTCTTTTTTATTCGGACAGAAAACCAGCAGCGCGAAGATGGCTACCACGACGGCGCCAAAGCTTCCGCCGAGGATGATGAGAAGCCGTTTGGGATAGGCTTTCTTGTCGGCGGGCGTAGCCTCGTCGACGCTGTATTTGTAGGAGACTTCGAGGTTCTTGTCTACACGGGTTTGCGTGGCGCGGGTCTGCAGGTCGGCCAGTTGTTCACATTTGTCGGCGATGAGCTTCGCACGCCAGTCGGTTTTAGGCAGCTGTGACAGCGAGTCGATTTCGCGTTCCATCGAGGCGCAGACGCCATCCATCACTTCGGCGGCCGAAAGGGCGCGGTCGTGGTGAATCTCATGGCACAGCGTGTCATACATGGAGGCGATATAGTTGGCGATATCGGCGGCCCACTGCGGGTCTTGGTCGAGGACGCCAATCTCCACGCCGAGGAACTCGGTGCGGCGCACCGTGACGTTGCTGCGGTACTGCTCGTCGAGTTTGAAGAGTTTATGCTCGTCGTCGGTAGGGATGCCGTAGTGCTCCATAAGGTTGAAGTGGTCGCACACGGCCTGTTCCATACGCTTAGAACTAAGAATCTGGATGGCATACTCGCAGTCGCGCTCGATGCCATAGTCCATGAAGTCAAGGCTATAGTGGTAGTCCATGATGGCCTTGGAGAGGCGGTTTGAGTTGGTGGGGAAAATCACAGCGCTCGACTTGTAGAGCGGCTTGATGCACCAGGCGGCGATGCCCGACGCGATGGCGCCCAGCACCAATACCACCAGCAGCACTTTCCACCAGCGGCGGAAGAAGCGGCGCGTGGCCTCGTGGTCGTAGTTGTTTCCAAATCCGATGTTTCCTTCTTGCATGATATTATATTATAGAATTAATACACTATATAACGAGGGTAGTGGGATAATATTGTTCCTTCATCTAAAAATAACCACTCAGGAGGTTGTCCTCGTCTGCTTTTCTCTTAGCGAAGTGAGAGGTGACTAAGAGAGGAGTAAGAGAAGAGTAAGAGTTGAGTAAGAGTTAGTGGTTACTAGGTACAGAAAAACAGTATGTTATGAAATGTAAAAAAAGGGCCTTTGGACTATGTGTTTTAGTATTTTGTTGTTTTGTTGTATATTATTGATTATTATATTGTTGTGTATTATGCGCAAGAAAAAGTGTTAAAATTATGTTAAATTTTTTCGCCATACGGAAAATAGTATTACTTTTGCAGTGTATTAGTTAACTAGTACACAGGTAAAGAAAGTGAATAGTAATCTGTAAAACAATTAAATAGACTGAAAAATGAATTTCAAAGAACATATCAAGAAAAAAGACTGGGTGTTCTACTTGATGGAATTCTCAGTTTTTGTGGCGATATTCTTTTTGGGCAGCTGGCTGTTTGGTGGCGAGCTGAGGAAGTCTGTCATCAGTGCAGTTGTGAGTGGCATCTTCTTCACGGTGTTTATGGTTTTCACGAATCACATGGGTGAGGATGTCAAAAAGGCCGTGGAAGAGGACAAAAAGAATGGAATTACGAAACAATAAATAAAATCATTATACCATGAAAAAGATTGTTTTTGCTCTGTTAATTTTCAATTTTGACTCCGTCAACGCAGCTTGGCTTCGAAAAAGCAAATTAGTTTGTTTTTTGCTCATCTTTGGCTGCTCCCAATTTTCAATTTTCAATTTAGCAGAGGCTCAGAATGTAAAGGTGTCGGGCTCTGTTCGCGACGCCAAAACCGGAGAGGCGATGCCTTTTGTCAATGTAGGACTGATGCGTAGCAACGACACGGTGTTTGTCCGCGGTGCCGCGAGTGATATGAACGGTGCGTTCATCATCCAGGACGTCAAGCCAGGCCAGTACCTGCTGCAGGCTAGTTGTGTGGGTTATGAAACTTATAGTAAGGATATTAGCGTCCTTAAGGATATTAAAGACCTTACCATTGAACTCAAAGGCGGCACGCTGCTTGAAATGGTGGAGGTCAGTGCAGAGAAGCCCCTCTATGTGATGGATGGCGAGAAAAATATGTATAATACCAGCGAGGATGTCTCCATACAGACCGGCACCGCCAGCGACGCGCTGCAGAACGCTCCGGGTGTGGAAGTTGACGCCGAGGGTAACATCACGCTGCGCGGTGTGTCGAGTGTGGAAATCTGGATCAACGACCAACCTTCGCACATGAATGCGGAGGCCTTGAAGCAGTATATCAAAACGCTGCCTGCCAACGCCATCGATCGCATCGAGGTCATCACTAACCCTTCGGCACGCTACTCGACCTCCGGCGGAGTCATCAACATCGTCACCAACCAGACGGTGAAGCGCAACGAGCTGCTCTGCGTGGGCGTCCGCGCCACCACCACGCCGGCCTTGGCGCCGTGGGTCAGCTATGTGTGGGCCAACGAGAAGGTGGACTTCAACATCTACCTCAGCGGAAACCTTGGCAACCACAACATGGAGTCTGACGGCACCGCGACACTCTTCGACGCCAATGGCGATACCAGCCGCTTCCAGCGCTACGACAACAAGAACAAGATGCCCTTCCAGGGCGGCTACGCCGGCTTCAACACCAACTGGAGAATCGACGACCAAACCACCCTTGCGGCCTGGGCGGGCTTCTATCCCTACTGGGACCAGAACTCGTTCTATAACAACTACGAGTATATGGAATACCAGCCCGTGCGTACCGACCTCGGTTACCTTGACACCACCCTCAACCACGGATTCAGCCATGGGGCCTACGCCGGCGCCTGGTTCGAGCACCGCTACGACACCACGGGACGCAAGCTGAGCGTCACCTTCAACGGAAACTACTGGTCCAACGGTGGCTACAGCGACCAGACACGCGACTACCGCTCGGCGTCGCTCACCGACTTCAAACGCCACATGGAGGGCGATATGTTCAACGGTAGCGGCCAGCTGGGTGTCAACTACACCCTGCCACTGAAGCACGACATCACCATTGAGTTGGGTGGCGAACTCGGCTTTGCCCACAACACCAATAACGAGGACCGCGACAGCCTGCTTCCCTCGGGCGCATGGAGCGACATGCTTTACCGTTCGTATAAATCGCATGGTACTGGCATCGAGCCGAATGTCTACGTGACGGCACAGAAGCGCTGGGGCGGCCTCACTGCCAAGTTGGGCCTGCGCTACAACAACACGTTCGAGAGCGGATGGTTGGAGCATCCCTCGCTGGGCGACCGCATGAGCATCGACACCGTCTTTTCCGGCTTTGTGCCCAGCATCCACCTCAGCTATCAGACACAGAATTTCACCAGCTACAGCCTCAGCTACACGCGTCGTTTCTCGCATGAGGGTGATTTGGCCAACTACCTGCCCTTCCGCATGTACGACGACTATAGCTACAGCACCGGCAACCCCAACCTGCTGATAAGCTACACCCACAATCTCGAAGCCGCCTGGAATAAATATGTCATGGGCTTCGGCAACATCGGCCTCAATGCCTACTTCCGCGCCAACACCGACGAGATAGGTACCATGACCGCCGCCGATTACGACCCTGTCATCGGTCCTTACATGGTCAACTACTCCTATCCTGTGAACATCGGCTCCTCGCACACCGAGGGCTTCGAGGCCAACATTACTTATCGTCCCACGGGCTTCTTCAACGTGCGCATGAATGCATCGGTGTTCAACTATGGCTACGACTACAACGGCAATAAGGACAACAAGTGGAGTTGGAGTGCACGTGTCAATGTGTGGGCCAAGGTGTGGGGCTGGCTCGAACTCTTTGCCAATGCCCACTACACCTCGCCGCGCCTGGGTCTTTACAGTCTCACCAACGCCAACAAAGGTTTGGATTTCGGCGCCAGTGCCGACTTCTTCGAGCGTCAGCTGAGCGTGAACCTCACGGTCAACGACATCTTGGGTATGGCTGAATTTGGCAGCAATACCACGGCTCCAGCCTTCCAGACCACTGGAAGCAGCCGCTTCGACTCGCGTTTCGTCAGCCTCGGTATCACCTGGCGTATTGGTAAGATGGAGCTGGAAAGCAAGGCCCGTCAGGGTGCCACCGACAACACTCCGCAGATGTAGTTAATAGATTATAATTAAAAGATAATAGTTTAAAAAGATAGTATTATGAAAATTGTAACAGTAGAAACCCTTCAGGGTGTGAATTATGAAGAACTGGGTGTCGTCACCGGCAGTACCATCCAGAGCAAGAACATGTTTGCCGACTTCGGTCAGGGATTGAAAAGCATTGTGGGCGGTGAGCTGAAAAGCTACACCGGCATGATGGACAAGGCCCGCGATATGGCCACGCAGCGTATGATTGATCAGGCCAAAAAGATGGACGCCGACGCCATCATCGGAGTGCGCTACACCACCAACAGCATCATGGCCCAGGCTGCCGAGGTGCTGGTGTTTGGAACGGCAATAAGATATAAGTAAACGAACTGGTAGTTAAGTAGTCAGTAGCTAAGTAGTTAAGCCGATACGGCTGTTGCAACGTCACTTCTGCCATAACTACATAAAAACCATAGAAAATGATAGAAATAAATAATCTTAGTTTCAGTTATAAGAAGATGCCGGTCTTCGAGAATATCAACCTGACGTTCCCCGAAGGCAGCATCTATGGCCTGCTGGGCGAGAACGGGGTGGGAAAGACCACGCTGTTGAAACTGATCTGCGGACTGCTGCGCCCCACGCAGGGCACCTGTACGGTTGACGGCTTCACCAGCCATGAGCGTCGGCCCGAGATGCTGCAGCGTGTCGTGATGCTGCCCGACGAAATCAGCCTGCCCGACGGCGCCACGCCGCAGTGCTATGTCAACGAGTTGGCTCCCTTCTATCCGGGCTTTGCCCAGGGGACTTTCCTGCATCTGATGCAGGAACTCGAGGTGGAGCCCAACCGTAAGTTCAAAGAGATGAGCTTCGGCCAACAGAAGAAGAGCCTCATCGCCGTGAGCCTCTCGCTGGGTACCGACTATGTGATTCTCGACGAGCCTACCAATGGGCTGGATATCCCCAGCAAGACCCAGTTCCGATCCATTCTCAGCAAACGTGTCGATGAGAAGAGCACCATCATCATCTCCACCCATCAGGTGAAGGATGTGGAAAACCTCATCGATCCCATCGTTATCCTCAACAACAACGCGGTGCTGCTGGATGCCAGCGTGCAGCGTATCATGGAGAAACTCTATTTCGAGTATGGTGGCGAGAAGCGTGACGACGCCTTCTATAGCGAGATGTTGCCGGGAGGATACCTCAATGTTATCCCCAACGAGAGTGGCGAGGAGAGCCCGCTCAACATCGAAGCACTGTTCAATGCCGTACTGAGGCACAAGAACCAGATTAAAGAACTGTTTAAATAAGGAGGAATGTCTATGAACAACACTTTTGACTGGAATCGTTTTTGTAAGGTTGTCAAGAAAGACTTCCGAAACCTATGGCCGATGTTCGGTACCACGATGATTGTGCTGGCGTCGCTGCCCTTCGCCGTGTGGCTGATGGCATTGGTTATCGACCGCACCGCTATTATCACGCCCAATGTCCGCGTGGCGATGATTATGATTTTCTCCTCGCTGGCCGCCCTTATGCTGCCCTCGCGCCTCTACCGTACCATGAACCTCCGCAACGAAGGTATCTACTATGCTATGCTGCCAGCCTCCAAGCTGGAGAAGTTCGTCTCCATGCTGCTCTTCACCTTCATCGTGGCTCCCGTGGTGACCTATCTGGGCAGTATGGCGCTTGACGTCATCCTGCGCCTGATGCCTACCGGCCCTTACCACCAGTGGCTCTGGCAGGGCGATGGTGGTTTCCCGCTGATTACCACCATCCCCATGGACGACGAGGTGATGCCGGGCTTCCATAGCTGGATGCTCACCGCTGCTACCTATTCGGGTCTCCTGGCTTCGCCTGCTATCTTCCTCTATGCCGCCACACTCTTCAAGAAACACAAAGTGCTTTACACGTTCCTTATCCTTTACCTGATTGAGTTTGTTCTTACTGTCATCGCCATTCCCGTCGTCGTGTCGCTCGTGAAGAATCCCGATTTCATGGAGTGGTTCTATGACACCGTCTTCAAGTGTGGCTATGAGAATATGATGAACTGGCTCATGGGTATTGTCGCAGTGTTCAACATCATTATCTTTGTTCTCTTCACCTGGATGACCTGGCGCAGACTGAAAAAGATGCCCTACTAATGTTAGTTAAGAGTTAATAGATAATAGTTAAGAGTTATGAAACGGATAATGATAATGACGGCTGTCTTGGGAGGCCTGATGGCAACGGGTTGCTATTTCAACCGTGGCATCGACGAGACCTTCGAGACTGACCGCTACACGATGCGTATGGTGTCTTGGGATATGGATGTGGACAGCGTGAATAGGTACGACGATGTATATGGTGGCACTGTGCCTGAAATTGCAGCCGTGTTGGCCATTGTTTCCGACACGATAATTAATTCAACCACCATGTATTGGTATGATCAGGAAAAGCAAGGATTCCTGCCGGGTTATACCTATTTTATTGTCGACAGCGACACCACACAGCCCAAGGACTACACGTCCCTGCTGCACGCCATGATGGAAAAAGGTGTCCTTCGTGCTGATACCACCTATGAACCGATGCTGGTGCTTGAGGTATTCGACACGGTGAGGTTCGACGCTGGCAAGGATTCGCTTAAGGCAATAACCATCAACGAAGATGGCGATACGGTTTTGGACTATTATTGTACTTCAAATGCCGTCAGTATTATGAACAACCTGCGGGAAAGTTACCGCAAACCCATTGTCCTTGCTCCGGGACTATCCCCCTGGCGTGAAACCCACTGGGATTGGTCGAAAGGAAACTGGGATTTTGTGGTCAAACAATTAGAACAGCGTGGCTTGCGCATCGTTCCTGACCCGCAGGGTCGCAAGATGCGCGTCGTCGAGTTCAACCGCTGCAAAGGGGAAATTTAAAGAAGGGATTGTTATGGAATTTAGGAAACAGAAACCGATATACCTGCAGATAGCCGACCGGCTGATGGAGCAGATTCTTGGTGGCGAGCCCGCCGAGGACGACCGCATGCCGTCGGTGCGCGATGTGGCCGCGGCTATGGGCGTGAATCCCAATACGGTGATGCGCACTTTTGAGTACCTGCAGGGAGAAGAGATTATCTACAACCGACGAGGTGTGGGCTATTTTGTTAGCCCTGACGCCAAGAATAAGATTCTTGCTGAGCAGCGGCGCGAATTCCTTGAGGAGGAACTGCCCCTCATCAAGCAAAAGATGCACATGCTGGGTATCGGCATGGATGAACTGCTCAAATAGTATTCCCCCTCCTGGGGGATAAATAAAAAGAGAGAGTGCCGCAGCCAAAGGCTGCGGCACTCTCGTTGTATATAACCTGTCTTAGAGATTATTGTTTGTTGAAGACGATGGTCTCGGGCAGGGTGACGTAGGAGGCGTACTCTGCGGGGATGGGGAGACCAACGGTGGAAAAGGTGATGGTGTTGGCACTGGTGTTGATGGTGTAGTCGATGTTGGCAGGTGCGGCACCATCGGCGGTGAAGGTCATGACGCCAGAGGTGGTCTCGGTATTATAGGTGTAGGTAAAGTTGAGGCCATAGGAGATGGGAAGACCCCGGAAGTTGGTGCTCACATTCAGCGAGCCGCCATTGCCATACTGGTTGAATTTCAGAGTGGAGTTGAGAGTGATTTGGATGGAGTCACCTTCGTAATTGACCATGGTGTTGGTGGTGTTTCTCCAGGTGGTGTTTCCGGGGTAGGGAGCGGGATCACCCTGAGGATCATCGGAACCGCCGCCGTTGCGGGTCATGAAGAGTTTCACGTCGCCTTCCATGCCAACGAAGGGGATGACGGTGCCGGTGACGTTGAACTCATTGTTGGTGAGTTTGATGACGGTGTAGTTCAGTTGCTGACCATTGTAGAGGGTGATGGTCAGGGTGTGGTCTGCATCGTTGGAGAGGGTCCAAGAGAACTGGGTCTCTTCGATGGGAATGACGAAACCGTAGTCTTTGACAAGACCGGTGCCATCGTTATTGAACTGGAGGGTGAAGCTCAGGTTGTCGGCGGACACCACAGAGTTATTCAGATAGGCGGTTTTCAGGTGCCACTCTCCCACGGGGGAGGCGTTGATGGGACCTGAACCGTCGTCGACGGTTTCGACTTTCTCGCAGGAGGCAAAAGCTCCGATGCCGGCGATGGCGAACATCGTCAGCAGGATTCTGTTAAACTTTTTCATTTTGTTTGATTTTTAGGGTTAATAATAATGTTTAATGGATTTCACTGAATGTTGTAGTCGACAGGTTTTGCCGTCTCGTGATCGACGCCGAAGGGGTCGGGCGTTTCTGTGGTTGTAGTTTGTTTGGCAGCGCTGTCTTTTTTGTACTCAAGGCCGCGCTCGGGGCGACGGCAGTTGCTCATGTTGTCCTGGATGCGAGCAACGTCTTCTTCAGACAGGGCTTTGTTGGCGCTGACGAAGCGTTCGCGCTGGTAGGGGAATGTCTCGGCCAATTCACCGCTGTAGTAGAAGTCGAAGCCAATGCCGCCGAAGGTGTAGATGCGTCCTCCCACCTCGATGTGGCTGCCGCCCGCGACGGGGTCGGCTTTGGGTATCGATTGAGAGAAGCCGACGTTGAAGAGTGTGAAGAGCACGTCGGGACGGTCGCTGATGTCGAAGCCGGCGCGGCGCCACTGCAGCATGGTCTGGTGCAGGATACATCCGGTGTAGATGTAGCTGTAGAGGTGGTTACGATAGTCCACCAGTCGGTTGTAGCGCTCGGTGACATGGTCTTTGGTCTCGAAGTCGAGCAGGTTCTCGTAGGCTTTGCCCATGTAGTACTCTGACGTGGGATCTTTCAGGTGCTCCTCGACGGCTCGGGCGGTGAAGTCTTTGATACCGTTGACGCCGTAGGAGAACTGGCTTTGTACGCTCAGCACCTTGACGGGGCCGAGGTATTTTTTGAACATCTCGCGCTTGGAGTTGAAGAGACGTATCTGTTCGCCCACGAGGCAGCCGACAATCATGCGGGGCTCGACGCCGGTGAGACGTCCTGCCTCGTTGATGAGTGCGCTGTCGCGCAGGATGGCTTCACGCAAGGCAGGCCATTCGGGACCGTTCATCCAGGGGATGACGTTGCCGTTCTGCTGCTGCGGCACTTTGTCGAGGATGCTCGAAATCTGGCCTGCGAGGTTGTCGAGGTCTTTGTTTTCGCCCATATAGATGCGCGCGGCGGCAATCATACGGTCGACGATGAGGGGGTTGTTGCTGTGTTGTGCCGCCGTGATGATGAGGCGTGCGTTGACGGGGTAGTAACGTGCCAGTGCAGCCATCTGGCCGTAGCGGTTGGCCCATTCGGCGTCAATCTGCTCTTGTGTGAGCTTGGCGTCTTTGAGTTCTTCAATCTCCGACACCGACATCAGGGAGCGGTAGTTCTCGTCGACGGCGCCGCCGTTGTTGGTCCATCCGAATTGGTAGACGGCCCATGCGCCGATGATGGCGAAGCCCGCACCGGCAAAGAGAAGTTCAACGATGTTGAACGTTTTGCGCCACCAAGGGCGCTGCTTGAATTCAGTCCAAATTTCTTTTATCATACCATTTCACTCCACCAGGAGTAGGGTTCTAATGCCAAATTCATGGCGATAAACACTATGGCACCGGCGATATAGCCTACGAGTGCCAGCCAGGATATTTTCTTGAGATACCAGATGAAGTCGATTTTCTCCATGCCCATGACGGCCACGCCTGCGGCTGAGCCGATGATGAGGAGCGATCCGCCAGTGCCGGCGCAGTAGGCCAGGAACTCCCAGAAGGGATGGTTCTGGATGAAGATGGCGTCGACGCCTTCGAAGGGATACATGCCCATGGCGGCAGCCACCAGCGGCACATTGTCGACGACGGAAGAGAGCACGCCGATGATGAGGTCGATGAAGAAGAATCCGGGAACGTCGGTGCCGAAGGCACTGTTCAGACCGCCGGCCAAGCCGCCCAGGATACCAGCCACCTTGAGGCAGGAGACAGCCATTAGGATGCCGAGGAAGAAGAGGATGGTGGGCACGTCGATATGCTCAAGGGTAGAGACGGCCGTGGGCATCTTCATGCCATCCTTAGAGTATTTGTGGCTAATGATTTCGGTGGTAATCCAGAGGATTCCGAGGCCGAAGAGCATGCCGAGGTAAGGAGGCAGGTGAGTGAGGGTCTTGAAGACGGGCACGAAGACCAAGGCGGAGACACCCATGATGAGGATGAGTTTGCGGTAGCGCGGCTTGATCTCAAAGCCGGTCTCGCTTTCTTCAGGACGCTGGATGTCGCCCTTGAGGGTGTGGCCGAGGATGAGCACGGGAACGACCATGCAGACAAGGCTGGGGATGAGAGTTTTGACGATGATATTGACAGTGGTGACCTGTCCCTTGATCCAGAGCATGATGGTGGTGACGTCGCCGATGGGACTCCATGCGCCACCGGCGTTGGCGGCGAGGATGACCACGCCAGCGAAGAGCCAGCGCTCTTTCTTGTCGGCGATGAGTTTCCTTAACAATGCTATCATCACGATGGCCGTGGTCATGTTGTCGAGCAGGGCCGAGAGGAAGAAGGTGAGGATGGAGATGACCCAGAGGAGTTTCTTCTTGTTGGTGGTGACAATCTTGTCGGTGATGACGCGGAAGCCCTGGTAGTCTTCAATCAGGGTGACGATGGTCATGGCACCCAGCAGGAAGAACACGATCTCCGCCGTTTCGCCGAGATTCTCAATGAGGTTGCTGGAGATGAAGGAATGCCAGCCTCTATTCGGATCTTTGATGATGGAAAGGATGTCGGCATCGGCATTGTCGGTGGGGTCGAGCATACCAGTGAAGGTCGCTTCGCAGAAAACGAAGAACGACCAAAGAACGGTGCCTAACAGCAGGGCTGTGGCTGTTTTGTTGATTCGGAACGGATGCTCCATCGCTATGAAGAAGTATCCGATGATGAATATGGTAACGAGAGCTACTACCATGTTTTTTGTGTTTTAGGTGTTGTTGTTTATTGTTTATTGTTTATCGTCTATTTTGTTGTTTCTCGCGTTGCTTCTGCATGGCTTCGGCCTGTTTCTGCATCTCTTCGAGACGTTTGGCGAAGTTGCTTTTCTTCTTGGGTTTGCCGGCGGCGTTCTTGGCGTAGGCGGCCATACGGGCGCGAACCTTCTTCTCATCGGTGAACTTACGGATGAGAATCATGGTGGTCATGGTGAAGGTGAGCGACACCAGATAGTAGAGGTTCAGTCCGGCACTCTGGCTGTTGAAGATGAAGAGCATCATGAAGGGCATGAAATACATCACGAACTTCATGCCGGGCATGGTCTGGGTGCCCGCTTGCTGCTTCATGGTGTACCAGGTATAGAAGAACTGCATGCCGAACATCAGGAGGCAGAAGAGGGAGATATGGTCACCGTAGAGCGGAATGTTGAAGCCGAAGTCAAGGATGGAGTCGTAGGTGGAGAGGTCGTCACACCAGAGGAACGATTTCTGACGCAGCTCGATAGCCTGGGGGAAGAACATGAACATGGCCGTGAGGAAGGGCATCTGCAGCAGCACGGGGAGGCAGCCCGCCATAGGACTGTAGCCTGCGCTCTTCTGCAGGGCCATCATGGCCTGCTGTTTCTGCATGGCCTGCTCTTTCTTGGGGAATTTCTGGTTGAGGGCGTCCATCTCGGGTTTGAGGATGCGCATGATGGCGCCGCCGCGGTAGCTCTTGTAGACCAAGGGCAGCAGCAACAGACGGATGAGCAGGGTGAAGATGATGATGATGATACCGTAGTTCCAGTTGAATTGCTCGAGGAAGTTGAAGGCCGGGATGATGAGCCATCGGCTGATGTTCTTCGAGATGAAGGTCCATCCGAGGGGCAGCATCTTGTCGAAATCGCGGTCGAAGGCGCGGAGGTCGCGGAACTTGGTGGGGCCGAAATAGAAGCCCATGTGCAGCTCTTTGGTGTCGTGACCGAAGGGTATGCCGAGGGTGGCATACATGTCGGTGAGGTAGTTACGCATGGTGTCGCCCTTGTCGGTACGCACCTTGAGTTCAGCGTTTTCGAAGGGTGTCGATTCGGCGGTGAGGATGGCGCTGAAGTACTGCTGTTTGAAGGCTATCCATTCGAGCTGGTTCTTGACCTGCTCGGTGACATCCTTGCCGGCGGTGAGGTCGTCGACATCGTCCTCGACGGGCTTGTAGTAGATGCTGGTGTAGGTGCGCTCGCTGCGGGTACCCTCACGGGTTTGCTCCTGGCGCAGCATGCGGTTTCTCCACTGCAGGTCGACGCGGTTGTCGCTGAGGATGAACTCCTCGAGACCCACGAAGTTGATGTCGAAGCCTACCTCATAGCTGTCGCCACGGACGGTGTAGACGAACTCGAGGTAGTGTTTGCCGGCGGCGGCATTGCTGTCGAGGGCGGCAGAAATGTCGGCGCGCATGCTGATGCGCAGCGAATCGCCGGACTTGACGGTGAGGGTGTCGCCGTTCCAGGCGTGTCCGTCAATAAGGGTGCTGAAGGTGATGTCTTGGGTGTTGACAGTAAGACCTTCTGTGGTAGAGAAGATAAGGTTGAGGTTGTCGTCGGCAGGGGTGATGAGTTCGAGGATCTGCTTGTCGAAGGTCTGGTAGTCGGCCAGCACCACTTTGTTGATGCGGGCGCCTTTGGAGCAGAATTCGAGGCTCATGCGCTCGCTCTTCACGGGGATGAAGATACCCTCGCCTGTGCAGGCGTTGAACGAGCCCATATCGGTGGTCTGGGCGGTGGCGGCGATAGCGGCGCTGTCGCCCGCTGCGACCAACGAGTCTACCGTTGCCTGTGCCGTGGCGATGGAGTCGGCTATCCTTTTCTCTTCTGCCTTGCGTGTGGAGTCTTCTATATAGGCTTTTCTCATTTTTGCTCTTTCCTCCTCGGTGGGGGCGGTCCAAGCCATATATCCTACGAAGATTCCGAAGATAAGAACCAGTCCAATGATAGATTTTTTGTCCATTTCTGTTAGGTCGTTTTCTTTCTTAATAGTTATTATACAATAGTTTGTCTTCCCTTTTTGCAAAGGGTTTAATTTGCAAATATACGAAAAAAAACATATAATGTACAATAATGTAAAAGTTTTTTGCGTTATTTGCTTGTTATGAAGAAATTATTCGTTTGTCTTTTTGTCCTGCTGCCGACGATGGCGATGGCGTATGATTTTTCACTGGCGGTGCCTAGCGGTCAGACGCTGTATTTCAACTATGTAGCAGGTGGGGTAGAGGTAACCTACCCCAATAGTGGTTCTTCCATGGTAAATGCATGGAATGGATATACTAAACCTACGGGAGCGATAGTGATACCTTCTTCTGTGACATATCAGGGGATTGTCTATCAAGTGAAGTCGGTAGGTCCTTTTGCCTTGTATGGCTGCAATAGTCATACTTCGTTGGTGATCTCCGAGGGTATTACTTCTTTGGGTAACAGTGCATTCAGCCATAATACGGCTATGACCATGGCTTCTGTTCCGGCATCGGTGACCAGTGTGGGTAGTCAGACTTTTGGCAACTGCGATGCTTTGTCGGATGTCTGGATTTATGCCTCGGTGCCGCCCACGACAGCCACGGGGGCTTTCTTCCAAACAGATTTGACGTCTAGCACGTTGCATGTCAACTGCAGTAGCGACAGTATCTATGGTGCGACGGCTCCCTGGAGCGGTTTCGGCACCATAGTGTCCATGCCGTGTATGGTGACAATCTCCACGGCGGTAAATGACCCGGCTCGCGGGGCTGTTACGGGAGGCGACTCCTATGTTTTTGGTGCACAAGTGGTGCTCGCGGCACAGCCGGCGACGGGATATGCTTTCATCTGCTGGAATGATGGTAATACGCAGAATCCAAGGACCTTGGTGGCGGAGCAGGACGTTACTCTGACGGCGATGTTCTATGCACTTATTCATGACACCATAGAACTCCATGATACCACAGTTGTCCACGATACGATATATGACACTATCCATGTGACGGATACCCTGCGACTGACAGATACGGTGTACCTGACAGATACTGTGCATGTGACGGATACCATTCCGCTGACATATTACCAGCTGCAGGTGTTCTCCGACAACAATGCCTTGGGTGTGGGTGTCGGAAGTGCGCGCCTGCTTGCCGGCAGTGAGGTGGAAATCTGTGCGTTGCCATTGGAGGGAGGGCGTTTCCTGAACTGGAGTGATGGCGTCAGCGACAACCCTCGTCGTGTCGTTGTCAATGCCGACCGCACCCTGACGGCGCAGTTTGATAGGTTGGGCATCCCGCCAGTGACGTCTCCAGGGTGGCATGTGAGTGTCTCCGGCAGGATGCTGACGGTGGAGAATGTCAAGGGAGAGAGGGTACGTCTCTATGATACCGCAGGCCGGCTTGTGGAAGAGGTGCAATCTGTTGGTAATGATGTTTTTGTCATGGTACGTGCGGCGGGTGTGTACATCGTCCGCGTGGGCGAATTTGGGGCACAAAAAGTGGTCGTTGAATAACTTTTTTATTCTATATATAAAAAAAGTCGTATATTTGCATTTTCTAAGTAAAAATGTAATATACAATGAAACTGCAATTTATGGGTGCTGCCCGTGAGGTGACGGGGAGCAAACATCTGATAACGACCAAAAGTGGGCTGAAAATCCTGTTGGATTGCGGTATGTACCAGGGTAAGGGTCTGGAGACCGATGCCATGAACCGCGACCTGGGCTTCGAACCTTCGGAGATAGACTACCTGATCCTTTCCCATGCCCATATCGACCATAGCGGTCTTATCCCTTATATCTACAAGAATGGTTTCCGTGGCACCGTGCTTTGCACTCCCGCCACGCGCGACCTCTGCGCCATCATGCTGGCCGACGCCGGCCGCATCCAGATGCAGGATACCGCCACCTTCAACAAGAAGCGTAAAAGCCAAGGTCTGGACCCCGTGGAGCCTATCTACGACGAGCAGGATGCCCAGCAGTGTATGAGCTGCTTTATCAGTGTGCCTTACCACAAGAAGTTCAATATCGAGGGCGAGGTGACGGTGGAATTCTTCGATGCCGGCCATATCTTGGGTTCGGCATTTGTCTACCTTGAGATTAAGGACGGCCGTCGCAAGATACGGCTGGGCTTCACGGGCGACATTGGACGTTATGACAAGCAGATACTGAAAGACCCGGAGCCGTTCCCCCAGGTAGACTACCTCATCATGGAGAGCACTTATGGTGACCGGCTGCATGAGAGCATGAAGAATGCCGAGCAGGAACTGCTGATGGCGGTGCTCGACACCTGCACCAAGAAGAAGGGTAAGCTCATCATCCCCAGCTTCGCCATCGGCCGTGCACAGGAGATTATCTATGCCCTCGACCGGCTGGAGCATGCCAAACTGCTGCCCGATATCGATGTCTTTGTCGACAGTCCGCTAAGTATCAGCGCCACCGATATCATGCGTCTGCATACCGAGTGCTTCAACGAGGATATCGCCGAATACTGCAAGACAGACCCCGACCCCTTTGGTTTCAACCGTTTGCACTATATCCAGAGCGTCATGGAGAGCAAGCAGCTCAACATACGCCACAAGCCTTGTGTCATCATCGCCGCCAGCGGCATGATGGAGGCTGGACGTGTGAAGCACCACCTGGCCAACCATATCGATAATCCTGCGACGACCATCCTCTGCGTGGGCTACTGCGAGCCCTCGACGTTGGGAGCGAAGATTATGCGCGGTGACGAGACCGTGAGCATCTTCGGCCAGCCGCACAAGGTGCGCGCCGAGTTGCGCCGTATCGACTCTCTCTCCGGTCATGGCGACTACAAGGAGATGATGCGCTATATCGGTTGTCTGGACAAGCATAAAGTTAAAGGCCTCTTCCTCGTCCATGGCGAGGAGGAGACTCAGCGCAACTTTGCCAAGATACTTGGTGAAGACGGATGGAAACACATCACGATACCGGCTTTCCGTGAGGAGGTGGAGCTGTAAGGAATAGAGGATAATGAGACGCTGGTTGTTCATAGGAGTAATGGTTGCCGTCGCCGCGTTGACGGTGGGCTTCTGGGCTTCCCAGCGGCCAGCCAATGCTATTGTGACGGTTCAAGGCCTTGAGTTGCCGCTATATGCGGCCGACGAGGACGTGGTCACGCATACGGGCTACACCGCCTCCTATAACCATCAGACACTCTGCCCCAATTGGGTGGCGTGGGAGCTGACGTCCGAAGAGGTCGACGGAGAGCTCGGTGGCAGCTACTCCTTTAGCCGCGACCCCGATGTAGAGGAACCCAAGGCTTCGCGCGAAGATTACAAGAACTCGGGCTACGACAAAGGACATATGGCCCCCCGTGCCGACATGAAATGGAGCGAGACGGCTCTCCGCGAGAGCTACTATTTCACCAATATCTGTCCTCAGAACCACCAGATGAACTCACAGGGGTGGCGCAAGATTGAGGAACTCTCGCGCCGGCTGGCCAAGCACTATGGCAGACTGTATGTCGTTTGTGGCCCTATTTACCAAGAACATCGTTTCGGCACTATCGGTAGCCAGGGACTGCAGGTCCCCGACCGCTTCTTCAAGGCTTTGGCTGTCAGTACAGATGACGGCTACAGGACGGTGGCGTTTATCATGGAGAATAGTCCGCAGAACAAGTCGCCACACCATTATGCCGTGAGTGTCGACAGCGTGGAGCGTATCCTCGGCCGCAACCTCTTCCCTAAGGTCGACGAGTTGGCGGAGCGCGACTACGACTGGAATGATTGGAATATAAAATAATACAGGATATGAAAAAGATACTATTTGTTTTACCTCTGACAGCATGTTTGTTGGCAACGGGATGCCGGCAGCAGGCCGAAGAACCGGAGGTGATGGATACACTTGAGGTGAAAGTCGAGGCTCTCGGCGAGCCCATAGATCTCGAGCTGATACCTATGACGGAAGAGAATCAGAAACGGATGGAGGCAACCGTCAGACTTGACGAACAGGAGTCTGAGGCTTCCTGCCATGTCGCCACTCCACGCCTTGTCGCCACTCCGGCTAAACCCGCCGCCAAGCCTGTGGCCTCGGCCAAAGACAACGGCAAGGCAGAGACTATCTATGTGGAGACTGACGACGCACATGGACGTGTATGGGGTCATGTCACCATGAAGGGCGACCGCGGCACCGGCACCGTCCACGACGAGGGCGAGAACACCTGGACCGTCACCGTCACCCGCCACGGCAACGAACTCTTCGCCGTCGACCAGAACTCGCGACAGTATGTATTCAAGTTGAAGAATAAATAAGAAAGTCAACGCGTACCGGAGGCACGCTTTCTCAATAACCCCTTATAGAAGGGGTGTGCGACCAAAGGGAACAAACTCCTTCTATATGTGGGGGACAAGAAAAATAAATAAATCCAATATATAAATGAAAAATACACAAGAACTCCAGCAGATTGCGACGCAGGTGCGCCGCGACATTCTCCGTATGACCACCAACGCCAAGAGCGGCCACCCGGGCGGCTCGCTCGGCACCGCCGACTGGTTCGTGGCCATGAACTTCAACCTTATGGACTTCGAGCCCAAGAACTTCACCATGAGCGGCGAAGGCGAGGACATGCTCTTCGTCAGCCAGGGCCACATCACGCCGGTCATCTACAGCACCATGGCGCGCCGTGGCTACTTCCCCGTCGATGAGCTCAAGACCTTCCGCAAGTTCGGCACCCGTCTGCAGGGCCACCCCAGCACCGAGCACGGCCTGCCGGGCATCCGCATGGCCAGCGGCTCGCTGGGCCAGGGCCTCAGCGTCGGCGTCGGCGCCGCCCTCGGCAAGAAGATGACGGGCGACAAGCACCTCGTTTACACCATGCACGGCGACGGCGAGCTCGAGGAAGGCCAGATTTGGGAGGCCGCGATGTTCGCCGGCGCCAAGCACGTCGACAACCTCATCGCCACCATCGACTACAATAACCAGCAGATTGACGCCACCGTCGACGAGGTGATGACCCTCGGCGACCTGAAGGCCAAGTTCGAGGCCTTCATGTGGAAGGTCGTGGTCATAGAGAACGGCAACGACATGCAGCAGGTGCTCGACGGTATGGCCAAGGCCAAAGCTATGAGCGGCCAGGGCAGCCCCGTATGCGTCATCCTCAAGACCAAGATGGGCTACGGCGTCGACTTCATGCAGGACACCAATAAGTACCACGGCTCGGTGCTCAGTGCCGACGACCTGCCCAAGGCCCTCGCCCAGCTTGAGGAAACCCTCGGCGACTTCTGATCTCCTATCCGCTGTGCGGAAGAGATCTGGTAGATCTAGTAGAAATGCTTGCGCAAGCACCGCAAGCGAAGCGAGCGGAAATCTACAAGATCAACAAGATCTCTGCCCGAAGGGCAAGGAGAACAAAGCATAAAGATATACAGATATGCGTAGAGTATTATTGGTGGCATTGCTACTGCTTGCGGGCGTCGCTGCGCAAGGCCAGCGGACGGAGAAGACCCGCCTGCTGCTCATCATGGACTGCTCCAACTCCATGTGGGACCACTGGCAGAGCAACTCCAAGATCAAGGTGACGCAGCAGGTGCTGCTGTCGTTCCTCGACAGCATCTCGCGTCAGCACGACGTCGACGTGGCGCTGCGCGTCTTCGGCCACCTCAACAAAGACCAGTTCGGCACGCGCCTCGAGGTACCCTTCGGCAGTGACAACATCTACCAGCTGCAGAGCAAGATCAAAACCCTCGTGCCGCAGGGCGGCTGCACGGCCGCTGCGGCGCTGACCGACGCGCTGAGCGACTTCCCCGCCACGGGCTCCAGCCGCAACCTGATACTCATCATCACCGACGGCATGGATGATTGCGACGCCGAGATATGCGACGTGGCGCGCCAGGTGCAGCTCAGCGGTGTGGTGGTGCAGACCTTCGTGCTCGGCATCGGCGGCGGCGCCTTCAGCCACGCCTCGTGCGCCGGCAGCGTCTTCCCCGTGGTCAACGAGGAGGATTTTTCCAAGACGCTCTACGACATCTTCCGCCTCAGCGGCCACAAGGCCAAGGTGGTGCTGAACATGGTGGACGCCACCGGCGACCTCTACGAGACCGAGCACCCCGTGGCCTTCTACGACCATCGCACCGGCGTCATACGCCACAGCACCATCTACAGCGTGGACAGCAAGTTGAAGCCCGACACACTGCTGATGGACCCGCTGGTGACCTACGACATGGCCGTCTTCACCCACCCGCCTCTGCGGCGCGAGGCCATGCAGTTCAGCATCGACCGCCCGAACAATGTCGACATCACCGTCAGCGAAGGCACCCTCAAGGTGCAGTACAGCGGCCAGCGCCCCCAGTGGCAGCAGACCAATGTCGATGTGATAGTGCGGCGTGCCAGCAGCGGCGAGCGTGTGGCGGCACAGGAGGTCGGCGAGACCGGCCAGTACCTCGCCGGTCGCTACGACGTCGAGGTGCAGACGCTGCCCGTCACCACACTGCGCGGCGTCGAGGTGCGCGGCAATGCCGCCACTGAGCTCTCGGTGCCTATGCCCGGCATGCTTGTCCTCAGTAAGCCCAAGGGCATCACCACTGGCGCCATCTTTAGATTAAGAGACGGTCAGGTGGAATTCGCCACCGACCTCAACCCCAGCACCGCCGGCGAGCGCCTACTGCTCCAACCCGGCCAGTACGAGCTCGTCCTCCACCCCCAGAACGCCACCAAATACGACAAAGTCCAAACCCGCAGGTTTGTGATTGAGAGTTCACAGACCACAAAGATACAGTTCTAGTATGAAGAAAGCAATCTCTTTCAGAAATATCTTATGGATGTTTGCCATTGCTGGGGCGCAGGTGCTGTTGTTTATAGTATTGGTATCACTTGTCCAGATAGTTTTCCCTCCGCTTCATTGGGGGGTACCGGAAGGAATTGGCTTGTGGCTGTTCACGTTGGTCTTCATCGTGTTTGCTTTTGTGAATGCTGTGTTAATAGAAAAGAATTTACATTGGTGGATACCGATAGTTGTTGCCACCATATTCTGCATATCTTTTATTCTATATAACAAAGAATTTCTTTCATTCTATCCCTATCGGTTTGTGGTATTCTTGTTCTGTGCACTATTATCTTTTATATTCCCGTTTGGAATCAAGTCCTTTATTCAAAAACAAATTCATACATAATAATCAACAACAATAACTATGACCGACAGGAACTTCATACGGCAAGACAACAACTACAGGACGTTGAAGGCATTCCAGAAAGCGGAGTGCGTCTACGACGTTACCTATTATTTTGCCAATAAGTTCCTGCAGAAGGGCGACCGCACGATAGACCAGATGGTGCAGGCTGCGAGGAGCGGCAAGCAGAATCTGGCAGAGGGCAATATCGACGGGGTAACCTCCAAGGAGATGGAGCTGAAACTCACCAACGTCAACCGTGCCTCGCTGCACGAACTGTTGCTGGACTACGAGGACTACCTGCGGGTGCGTGGCTTGGAGCAGTGGCCATACAATGACCCGCGCTGTGTGCAGACGCGCGACTTCTGCAAACAGCACTTGGATTCAGCGGTGTACCGCGAGAAGATAAAAGACCGCTCCGACGAGACCATCGCCAATATCGCCATCACGCTGATACACCAGTGCGACGTGCTGATAAAAGGGCTGATAGAATGGCAGAAGAAGAACTTCCTCGAGAACGGAGGGATAAAAGAGGAGATGTACAGGGCGAGGAAGGCCTACAGAGATAATAATGGGTTTAATGGGCAGAATGGGTCTAATGGGCAAAGATAATCATACCGCCCATTAAACCCATAAAACCCATTAACCCCATAAAAACAGAAAACAAACAAAAAAACAACAATAACAATGACCCACTACGAAAAACAATCAAGCAAAGAGTTGCGCGCCGGTATGGGCGAAGGCCTTGTAGAGGCTGGCCGCAAGAACGAGAATGTCGTCGCCCTGAGCGCCGACGTGAAAGGCAGCGTGAAGATGGACGGCTTCGCCAAGGAGTTTCCCGAGCGCTTCATCCAGTGCGGCATCGCCGAGGCCAACATGGTCGGCATCGCCGCCGGTCTGAGCCTCTGCGGCAAGGTGCCCTTCATCGGGGGCTTCGCCGAGTTCGTCACCGGCCGCGTCTACGACCAGATCCGCCAGGTCGTATGCTACTCGAACAAGAACGTCAAGATCTGCGGCTCGCACGCCGGCATCTCCCTCGGCGAGGACGGTGCCACGCACCAGACCATGGAGGACATCGCCCTCATGAAGGTGCTGCCCAACATGACCGTGCTTGTGCCCGCCGACTTCAACCAGGCCAAGGCCGCCACGCTGGCCGCCGCCGAGCACGTCGGACCCGTCTACCTGCGCCTCGGCCGCAGCAAGATGCCCTGCTTCCTGCCGGAGAATGAAAAATTCGAAATTGGCAAGGCCCAGCTGCTGAGCGAGGGCAAGGACGTGACCCTCTTCGCCTGCGGCCACCTTGTGTGGGAAGCCCTGCAGGCCGCCGAACAGTTGGAGAAGGAAGGCATCAGCTGCGAGGTCATCAACATCCACACCATCAAGCCGCTCGACGTGGAGGCCATCGTGGCCAGCGCCAAGAAGACCGGCGCCGTCGTCACCTGCGAGGAGCACCTCTTCAACGGCGGCCTCGGCGACAGCGTGGCCCAGACCCTCGCCCTGCACTGCCCCACGCCGATGGAGTACGTGGCCGTGGACGACAAGTTCGGCGAAAGCGGCACCCCCGACGAGATGCTCACCAACTACCACCTCCGCGCCGCCGACATCGTCGAGAAGGTGCACGCGGTGCTGAAACGCAAATAAATCGCCTAGCCGCTGGCGCGGCAGAGATCTCGTAGATCTTATAGATTATTCTCGCTTGCGCGGATTGTTGCTGCGTCAGCAGATAATCTACAAGATCCACAAGATCTCGCGAGCGGAGCGAGCAGGAGAATAAATAGATTAACAGAAAGAAAGCTATGGACAATCCCTCCCCTGAAATACAGCATTTCTGCCAGAGCTGCGGCATGCCCCTCACCAACGAGGTCACGAGCGACAATCCCGACTACTGCAAGTACTGCTTCGCCGATGGCCACTTCACGCAGGACTGCACGATGGACGAGATGATAGAGGTCTGCGTGCAGTTCCTCGACGAGTTCAACAAGAACACGGGTATGAACCTCACCGCCGACGAGTACCGCGAGCAGCTCCGTCAGTACTTCCCCCAACTCAAGCGTTGGCAGAAGAAATAGTAAAATTAAAAGAAATCTTCTAAAGGAGAAATGATAGTAAACAGGTAATCGTAAAGGCTATTAAAAGAAAACGCCTACGGCGTAACTGCTCCCTAGGAGTTTTCTCTTAATAGCCTTTTTTTGATTAGCCCAATTTATACTCCGTAGGAGTTTCCTTTTAATAGTAGCAACACACCATGAAGAAGATATTATTAGTAAGCTCGATGATGGTGGTCCTTGCCGCCATGATCGCCTGCAAGAACGAAACGGCAAATGAACACAATTCAGACATCTTAGGCGAATGGGTTTTCGAGAAATGCGGGTTGCAGATAATGAATCTTGAGCGTATCTCAAAGATTGAAGGTGCATGGATACCTGATACTGGTGAACATTCCATGGAAGATTGTATGGACACAATAAAATTCTTCCCAAACGGAAAGTACGAAGAGTTACAAGTTATGGATGAAGGATTTGCGTGCTACGTCTCAACTATTGAAGGTAGCTATTCCATTAGAAATAATGTTCTCTCTATCCAAAAGGACAAAAATTGGACGGAATCTGACACTATCATTGCTCTTACTCCTCAGAAACTTGTATTAGTGGAGCATGAAAATGCAGAAAATGATATACATTTAAGAAAAACTTTTACATTGCGAAAGGTTCACAGTTACTCTGCGAAAAATAAATAGTAGCAACACACGATGAAGAAGGTTTTGAAGACATGTGCAGTGCTGACGGCAATCTGCGTCATGACCGCTGTAATTATTGCATTTGTACGGCATGGTTCGGATTTGCCGCATAGTATTGTCGAAGCAGGTGCCTACATATTCTTTCTTGGTTTTTCTTGGTTTTTCATGTGGCTTACATTTGAGAATGACTGGTCGTCATTTAAATATGGATGGCGGAGGAAAAACGGAAGGTTAAGTTATGGACAGGTAGATTATACCACCATCCCCAAGGAACGTCGCACAATGATTTCTCGTATCGTTACACTTATTGTCGCTGCGTTGGAACTCTGTATTGCCATTTTATTGCTACACAAACAATCCTGAACATAACAATTACCCTTATGCACATAGCAGTCTTCTGCGGCTCGTCGATGCCGCGCAACAAGGAAATCGTCGAGGCCGCCGCCGTCCTCGGCCGTCGCATCGCGCAGGAGGGGCACACCCTCGTCTATGGCGGCTCCAACCTCGGCCTTATGGGCGTCGTCAGCGGCGCCGCGCTGGAGAATGGAGGTCGCGTCGTCGGCGTCATCCCCAATCTCTTCAGCGACGATATCATCCACTCGCAGCCCGTCACCGAGCTCGTCCGTGTCCGCAGCATGGCTGAGCGCAAGGAGCGCATCATGGAGATGTGCGACGCCTTCATCGCCCTCCCCGGCGGCATCGGCACCATCGACGAAGTCTCCGAAGTGATGGTGGCTAACCAGCTGCAGATAGTCGACGGACAAAGAATACTGGATGGCAGCTACAAGACGAAACCCATGATACTCCTCAATATCGACGGCTACTACAACCCCTTCCTCGATCAGCTCCGCCTCACCAAAGAGGAGGGCCTGATGCGCAGCGACGCCGGCTTGGTTTCGGTAAATTCTGTAGAAGATATTTTTAAACTCCTTGCCGTTGACGCGGTAGAGATCTCGTAGATCTTATAGATTACGCTCGCTTCGCTCACGTGGATGCGTCAGCAAAAAATCTACAAGATCAACAAGATCTCGCGAGTGTAACGAGCAGGAGAATTAAAGATTTACAGACACATGGGACATCTACTGAGCAAGAGCAAGTACATCCGCGGCCTCCAGTGCGACCGCGCGCTGTGGCTCGACGTCTTCAACCCGCGCCTGGCGCGCTACACCGCCGAGCAGATGCGCCGCTTCGACCGTGGCCGCGACTTCGAATACGCCTTCAAGTCCACCTTCCCCGACGGCATCGACCTCAGCGCCGAGCTCAAGCGTAACGTCGACGCCTACCCCGCCCGCACCGCACAATACCTGGACGGCACCGACCAATCACCTTTCAACTCTCACCTTTCAACTCTCACCTTGTTCGAGGCTGGGTTCTTATATGATGATGTGCTGGTCCTCGCCGACGTGGTGCACAGAAACCCTGACGGTAGCCTCGACATCTACGAGGTGAAGAGCGGTAATGTCCTAAGCGAGACCTACAAGCGCGATGCAGCCCTGCAACACTATGTCATCTCGCATTGTCGTCCCATCAATAAGTTTTGCATTGTCCACGCTGGGAACGCAGGCGTCTCGCCTGCCGAATCCTTTGCAGGCGAGACGCCTGCGCAGCTGGGCTTCGCCATCGTCGACCTCACAGAGGAACTAATGGAGCAACACAACGAGATAGCCCGCAATATCGCCGCCATGAAAGAGATACTATCCCACGGTGAGCCCGCCACGCCCACAGGCCAACACTGTCTCGAACCCTACGCCTGCCCCTACCAGCGCTACTGCGCCCAAGGGGTGCGGCAGATGTCTTTGTTTTAGTTAGTAGCCATACGGCAATTCCTGCCAACGGTACCAATGGCCTTGCTGGAGAGTGTACCCCCAAGTCTCGGGGTCATTGTGAGCGTATGGTGGCAGCGGTATGTATTTGAACTTACGTTGAGCATTCTTGATGGGGCGGAGGAAGCGTGCGTCGATATGGTCGGGTGGCATAGTAATGAAAAAGATGCAGCCACGATATTCGACGAATCCGTAGACACCGTCGGCATAGGCCTGTGGGTCGTAGGTGGACCAAACGTCCACAAATGTTGTTGTGCTGTCAAACGAGAATTCCGGGGCTTCCCCATTCAACGCCTGCGGCATCCGTATGTCCTCTTCCAACTTGTAGATATCTTTCATTTCCACGTTGTAGAATCGGTAGAGTTTGTAGAGATAGCTTTTGACAGTGTCGATGCTTGGCGCGGTCACAATACAGAGGTTGAAGGTGGTGCCTTCGGGGGAAGGCTTAGGTTGGCGTGGTTCGGAATTCCAAAAGTAGGTGTGCTCCCTGCCTTCGATGACACGGTCGAGGAGCATGGCCAAGTCGGGATTGACGATGTCGTATTGCGATAGGGGCTCCTTCACGGTATCGACGATACTCACACTGTCGAAGTTTGTCAGGATGAGTGGTATCCTTAGGGAGTCTGCGGACTGCGGTTCCAGTTGCACATCCATCACCGTGAATCCCGCTTCTTTCACACGGACACCCTTGCGTTTGTATATTTTATATCCAAAGTTGGCGACAAGCACGTTATAGGCGCCTCGGGGCAGGTTACGGAGAATATAATTCCCGTCAAAGTCGGTTTGGGTGCTGTCCACACAATTGGTGCTACCCTCGAACACACGGACATCACAGAACGGCAACGGCTCGCCCGTCTTCTTGTCGGTGACGGTGCCTCTCAGCGTGCCTTGCGCCAGCGATGGGATAGCCCAAAGCAGCACTCCAAGAATGCAAAAAAGATGTTTTAACATGGTATTGATAATTATTTCCCGTACTCCGCAGGCTCTTCAGCTGCGGTGGGGACGGGAGTGTCGTCGTCGAAGTGGTAGGGCTTGGTGGTAGGTACGCTGTGCTCGTAGAGGTATTCCGGATCAAAGTCAACGCCATTGTACCACTCAAGTGTCTGCATGGTGAGATAGAACTGAATGAATTTCTCGTGCACGAGCAACTCCTCAAAGAAATGGTGCCCTCTCATCAAAGGCTCGAAATCGACAAGACGCCACTCCTCGTGGTTGAATTCAAGCTTCATTGTGAAATCGTTGATATACTCAACGTCAGTCACTCGCATGAATACATGTCTTATGTCGTCGTTTTCAATCATCTCTCGAAAGGTGCTACGGGATTGGGGTCTTTGTCGTTCTTCAGTCGGTTCCAATTCTCCATCAACTCGTCGTGGTGTTTGTCCATCCAGTCAAATATCATTTTATAAAACCGTTTGGGCAACGGCCCTTTTACGACATGCCCTTCAATTGTTATGCTCGTCCTATAACCACCGTAGCGCACATGGATGTGCGGCGGGTTGTGGTCATCGATGAACATTAGGATGATGACGCCGTAGAAACGACTGATCTCCGGCATAGGCAGCTATTAGTTCACCGGGAAGGCGATGGCGCGCTCAATGACCTGGTAGGGCACGTTGTTGCGGTAGATGGTCTGGCGCACCCAATTGTCGTCCTCGTCGTACTCGTAGACGTAGCTGTGCTTCCAGTTCAGGTGCTCGTCGTAGTTGAACGAGCTGACCTCGATGAGGTTGTCATGGTCGTCGTAGTAGTAGGTGGTGAGGGCCGAGAGGAACTCGTCGGCGTCGTAGAAGCGCCACTCGATGCGGTTGCCGCGGGCGTCGTACTTGTAGAGGTAGCGCTGCATGAGGTCGCCGTCACGGTTGTAGAACTCCATCTCTATGCAGTTGCCCTTCTTGTCGTATTTGTACACGCGCTTCTCGGTGAGCTGGCCGTCGCTGTCGAAGCTCTGCTCCTCGGTCTTCTGGCCGCTGGCGAACTTCGAGCTCTCTTTCTTGGTCATCTGGTTTCCCAGATAGACGGTGCGTTCGATGCGGTTGCCGTCTTTGTCGTTGAGGTAGGCGGTGCGGCCAGTGAGCATCTTCTCGCGGTTGTACTCGTTCCAGCCCAGGGCATAGCCGTTGACATCGAAGAAATAGCTGTACCAGGTGTATTCGCCGCCTTTGTTGCGGAACTTGTCGGCGAAGTTGCCGCGCTTGTCAAAGGTGATGCTGTCGGTGCAGATAAGCTGGCGCTCGGCATTGGGGTCGTTGCGGTTGCTGCCGATGAAGTTATAGGTGCATTCAATCACGTAGATAGCATTGCCGTGAATGCCCATCTCGGTGCGCGAGTTCTTGCGTGTCTTGGGGTTTGCGGCCATGGCTGCTCCAGCAACGAGCAGGGCCATCATGAGTGCGATATTTTTCTTCATTTTTATCATTATTTCAAAATGCAAAGATACAACTTTTTCTGAAAATAAACGGCGAAAACGTTTTTTTATTTTATCTGAACGGCGAATTACTCTAAGGACTTGAGATTATCGCGGTATTTGAACAGGTATCCTGCACACAGCAAGCTGAGGCCTACAGGCACGCCTGCTGCCGAGATACATCCGAAAGCATACCATGCCATATCCGATCCTTCAAAGTCGATGACTTTAATGAGCGTAAAGATAATGGCGGCGGCGATAATCAGATAGCCAAACAGGTAGCAGATGACGGTGGAATTCATGCTCTTGTCTTCGTCGAGATAGTTTCTGACTTTGCTGTTTATCGTGGCGATGGCGCCTAACAGGAGGAGCGAGGCGCTACATGCAAATATGCCGAAGGTGTAAATCAGGTCGATCTCTTCCATCTTGTGGTCTTCATCCGCGAGGAGGAGGATTCCTATTAGCAGCAGAATGACCGATAAAATAAAGAACGTGATGTGGTTGTTGGAAAGTATGTCTCTCTTTTGGGGTACTCCAGCTTCCGTCAGCTTCCGAACAGTCTCTTTCCCCTGCTGGTATATGACAAAGAGGCGTCCGAAGACGAGTGCTACGATAGCCATGGCGAATAGTGACAGTGCTGTGAAAATGCCGAAGTGCAGCTTGTACCAACCATTGTCGAAGTACCAGTCTTTCGACCAGTGCACGAAAGCATAACTCAGGGCAATGACGCCGGCATAGTAGAAGAGGTACGCCCAGACCGGTGTCTTGACGGGTCCCGTTACCTTCTCTTTCCATTCGCCTTTCAACAGGAGACCGAACAGCATCAGGCAGATGGCAATATTTCCGAATGCCAGCATATAGGAGTAGAATTTGTTGAGGTTCATGAACCAGGAATCGAACTCGTAATATTCGATTCCTATCAACTCTGAGAGAGGATATTGTAATCCGAAGGAGGAGAGAAGGATGTAAATGATTTCTGTGACGGAGTATATCCAACCTCCAATGCTGATGAGCAGGTTACGGCTATAGGCTATAGCAATTCTTAGCGAGGCGACGATAAAAATGACGTTTCCGGGAGTTGAAAGGAAGATGTACCAGAATGACAAGAGTTTTTGACGGGTCTGTATGGGATCCGGGTCGTCTTCACTCGCAGAATGATACAGGATGTAGTTTATCGTGATGGAACTTACTATCCAGAATATGGCAGCCACCATTCCCATGATGGAAGCGTCCTTCAGTACCGACCCTTTGGCGGAACGGGAGTATAGCATAAGGAAGAACCAGGCAAGCAGTAGGTTGCTCGCGATGTTGGTGTAAGTACAGAAATCTGCAAAGAAGTCTCCTTCAAGGATGCCGAGGTAATAAAAGTTATTAAATACCGTCAGCACTGTAGTGCTAATGGCGGCAATCAGCAAAAGGGTGTTTTTCTTTTCCATATTTTATTGTTTTTGTTTGGTTTTCAGACTCATAGTCTTTTCAATAGGAACGAGAAAAGTCTATTTCTGATGTTCACTGTGGCTTTTGCGGAGGCGTTTGGCGCGCTGGATACCTTTGAATTTGGTCATCCAGAAGGAAGCCAGGGAGGCACCGACGAGGGTGATGACGCCGGCGATGATGTAGCCCCAGGGGTTCGGGATGACGCTGCCGAGGCCTTCCTTGTGCGCCACGAGGATGAAACTAGCGCAGACGAAAGTCATGAAGTTGGCCGGCAGGATAGTGAGCAGGGCGGCGTAGCCCTTGCCTTTCTTCAGCAGGAAGGCCGTGATGGCCCAGAGTGTGAAGACAGACAGTATCTGGTTGCACCAGGCAAAGTAGCGCCAGATGGTCTGGAAGCCGTTGGCATCGCTAAAAGCGTAGACTAGCAGGCCGCCTGCCAGCACAAACAGTGGCAGGGCCACGGCTATGCGCTTTGCCATAGGCTTTTGGTCGATATGGAACTGGTCAGCAACGATGAGACGTGCCGAGCGCATGGCGGTGTCGCCGCTGGTGATGGCCGCACAGATGACTCCAAGGATAGAGATGATTGCCAACGCCCCGGGGAACCATTCATTGCAGATGACACCCACCATGGCATCGCCGCTCTTGCCGGCGCAAAGCTCCGGTTTGTCGTGGAAGAAATAGGCGGCGGCAGCAGCCCAAATGAGGGCGACAACGCCTTCGGTGATCATGGCGCCATAGAAGATGGGGCGTGCCTGTTTCTCATTAATCATGCAGCGGGCCATAAGGGGAGACTGGGTGGCGTGGAAACCGCTGATGGCACCGCAGGCAATGCTGACGAACATCATGGGGAAGATGGGGTTGGTTTCGGCCTGAGGGTGGCGGTTCTCGAGACCGTCCCAAATTTCAATCAGGTGCACGTCGGGAATGACGAAGAATGCCGCCACAAGCATCACAGCCATGGCCAAAAGCAGGAAACCGAAAATCGGGTAGATGCGGCCGATGACCTTGTCGATGGGCAACAGTGTGGCCACCAGATAGTAGACAAAGATGATGACGGGCCAAATCCACAACGGCCAGCCGGGGGTGAAGTTGTCGACGAGGAGCTGCGACGGTGTCTTCACAAAGACGGCGCCCACCAGCACCATAAGGATGATGGTGAAGAAGGCCATGAAAGTCTTCACATTCTTGCCCAAATACTTACCATGAATCTCGGGAAGCGAAGCTCCATTGTTTCGCAAGGAGATGAAACCAGCCACGAAGTCGTGTACTGCACCGGCGAAGATGCTCCCGAAAACAATCCACAGGAACGAGGCGGTGCCGAACTGGGCACCCATAATGGCGCCGCAGATGGGACCCACGCCGGCGATGTTGAGGAACTGGATGAGGAAGATGCGCCACGGTTTCATCGGCACGTAGTCGACTCCGTCGGGATGCTCCACGGCGGGCGTGGTGCGCTTCGGGTCGACGCCGATGACACGCTCGATAAGTTTTGAGTAAAGCCAGTAGCCTAGCAGTAATAGAACGACTGATACAATGAATGTTATCATGATATAAGATTTTTTTTTACGCTGCAAAGATACAAATTTTTTTAATCTCAATCAAAACTTATTCTTCTCCTGCTGCGCGAGATCTCGTAGATCTCCTCTTTGAATACCCTTTCACTCCCTCTCACTCCCCCTTGAAAGCAAATGTTAAAATACTGTTAAAATCCATTTTTATCACCCTTCCTAACTCTCACTAAACCAATACCAAAGTAAGAGAGGAGTAAGAGGGGAGTAAGAGTTGAGTAAGACCTAGAGGCTTAAAGGTCTGAAAATCAAGCCCCATTTTTGAGGTTATGTTAAGTAGAGAAATGGGCAGTGGTGTCGGTCGGAGGGTGAGGGGCGGGGGGTGTGGATAAAATATTCTCGCGCGAATGAAAAAAAAGTTGTATCTTTGCAGTTTAAAACACTAGTCAGACATGCAGATGGAACAGGAAGTTATCACTGAGAAACATATCAATGTAGAGCAGATTTTAGGCAACAAGGGTGTCAAGTTGCCCCGTTTTCTCATGAAGGCGGTGGAACGGCTGTTGCATGTCAAGGACCTCAACAAGGGCATCTACGAGAACCGTGAGAATTTCGGTCTCGACTTTGTGCATGCTTTCACCGAGGGAAAGGAGCCGTGGAACCTGGGCATGACCATCGTCGTCAACGGCTTGGAGAATGTTCCTGCCGACGGTACCCCCATGGTGGTGGGCAACCATCCGCTGGGAGGTCCTGACGGTCTGGCGCTGATGGGCGCCGTGGGCCGCAAGCGCAGCGACATACTCTTCCCTGTGACCGACTTCCTGCTGTACCTCCCGGGTCTCCGCCAGCTCTTCGTGCCCATCGACAAGGTGAACCGTAGCAAGACCTTGGCCCACCTCGAGGAGGCCTTTGCGGGGCAGAATATCCTTCTCTATTACCCTTCGGGTGCCGCTTCGCGCCGCCAGAAAGGGCAGATCAAGGACCTGGAGTGGAAGCCCACCTTCATCAAGAAGGCGGTGAAGTACCACCGCGACCTGGTGCCCGTCTACACAGAGGCGCGCAACCGCAATATCTTCTACTCCGTAGCGAATCTCCGCAAGCGGCTGGGCATCAAGTTCAGCTTCGAGATGGCCATGCTTCCTGCCGAGATGTATGCCCAGCGTGGCAAGACGGTGAAGCTCACCTTCGGCCGTCCCATCCCGTGGCAGACTTTCGACCAGCGCCACAGTGCCGCCGAGTGGGCCGCGATGCTGCGCGAGCATGTGTACAAACTGAAAGACAACCCGGAGGAAGTGTTTAGTGATTAGTGTTTAGTGTTTAGTGATTAGTGATCAGTGTTTAGTTTTATGGATTTAAGTTATATAGCACCGCCTGTCGACCGCGAACTCATCAAGAAGGAGCTCAAGCAGAAGCATTTCCTCCGCATGAGCAACCGCGGCAACAAGGAGATTTACGTCACCACGGCGCACCTCTCGCCCAATATTATGCGCGAGATAGGTCGTCTGCGAGAGTTGAGTTTCGCCTCCGAAGGTGGCGGCACCGGCAAGGAGGTCGACATCGACCAGTACGACACCTTGCCCGACCCCTACTGCTGCAAGCAGCTCTTCGTGTGGAGCCCGGAAGATGAAGAGATTGTAGGTGCCTACCGTTTCATCCATGGCACCAATATGATGCGTCGCGAGGACGGCTCGATAGTGACACCCACCGCCGACCAGTACCAGTTCAGCGAGCAGTTCGTCAATGAATACCTGCCCTATACCGTCGAGTTGGGACGTGCCTTCGTGCAGCCCGCCTACCAGCCAGGAAGCAATATCCGCAAAGGCCTCTATAGCCTCGACAACCTCTGGGATGGTCTCGGATGTCTCATCCTCGAGATTCCCGAGACACGCTATTTCTTCGGCAAGATTACCATGTATGCCGACTTGGCCCAGCGTGCCCGCGACCTGATACTCTATTTCTACCAGAAACATTTCCCCGACCGCGACGGTCTGGTGTGGCCCTATGAGACGGTCAGCATCAGCTCCGACTATAACGAGTTGGTGCGCCTCTTTAAAGGCCGCAACTACAAGGAAGACTATCAGATACTCCTCCATTCCGTCCGCGCCTGCGGTTGCACCGTGCCACCGCTCATCAACGCCTACATGAATCTCACGCCCACCATGCGCTCCTTCGGCACCTGCCCCAACCACCACCTCGCCGGCACTACCGACACAGGCATCCTCATCACCCTCGCCGACATCTTCCCCGAGAAGCGCCACCGCTACCTCGATAGCTACCGCGACCGCAATGTCAAGTTCGACCGTCGCCGCCTCTTCGGCATCAATATGAAGCGCCTCCCCTGGTGGAAACAGACCAGCGACGAGGAGCTGGTGACGATGAAGGAACTTAAGAACCTGAAAAAGAAAACCAAGGAACTCAAGCATGAACTGCGCCAGATAAAGCGCGCCAACCGCCGCCAGCAATGAAGATATCCAGCGCCATATTCAGTATTAGCAGCCCCAACTACAAGAAGTGTCCTGCCGACGGCCGTCCAGAGTACGCCTTCATCGGCCGCAGCAATGTGGGCAAGTCGTCGCTCATCAATATGCTGACGGGTGTCAAGGGCCTCGCCAAGACGTCGGGACGTCCCGGTAAAACGCAGCTGATAAACCACTTCCTTATCAACAACGAGTGGTACCTTGTCGACCTGCCGGGCTATGGCTATGCCCGCACCTCAAAGACCTCGCGCAGCCAGTGGGGCACCATGATGCGCGACTATTTCCTCCATCGCGAGGCACTCACCAATGTCTTCGTGCTCATCGACAGCCGCATCCCGCCGCAGCGCATCGACCTCGAGTTTATCTCCTTCCTCGGCACCAATGGGGTGCCGCTGGCCCTCGTCTTCACCAAGACCGACAAGGAGAAGCAGCGCGAGGTGATGGCCAATATCAAGGCCATGAAGCAGGCCCTCTCCGAGCAGTGGGAGGAGCTGCCGCCGATGTTCCTCACCTCGTCGCTCACGGGCTACGGCCGTGAGGCACTGCTCGACAGTATTGAACAAATCAATGAAGAACTAAGAACCAATAAGCAATAATGAAAGTAGTCAGTAATCAGTGGAGCATCCTGCGCACAATAGTCTGCGTCGGTATATTGTCAATTGTCAATTTCCAATTCTCAATTTGTGAAGCGCAGCAGGTGGCCGACCTCGAGCGCAGCGTCATCGCCACCCACCGCGAGGCAGGCATGCAGCACAGCACCCTGTCGGTCTGTGTCTACAATGTCACCAAGGGCAAGATGGTCTATTCCTATAACCCGCAGGTGTCGGTGATGCCGGCTTCGATCAACAAGCTTTTCACCACTGGTGTTGCTTTCGCGCGTCTGGGCAGCAACTTCCGTTTCACCACCCAGCTGGGTGTCCGTGGCCAGATCGACCGTGACGGTGTCCTCCACGGCAATATCTACATCATCGGCGGCGGCGATCCCATGCTCGGCTCCTACCGCTACCGCCAGACAGTGCCCGACTCCCTCTTCGCCGGCTGGACGCGCGCCCTGAAGAAGAAGGGCATCCGTCGTGTCGACGGACGTGTGTGCTTCCACATGGGCATCTTCGACGAGCAGCCGCTGCATAACAGCTGGCAGTGGGGCGATGTGGGCAACTACTACGGTGCCGGCGTGTATGGCCTCAACTTCCACGAGAACATGTACTTCGTCTACTTCAACCCTGGCGCCAAGCTGGGCTATCCTGCCTCTTCGGTCAGGGTCTCGCCCAAGAACCTCGACGTCCGTGGCACCTGCGAGGTGACCACGGGGCCTGAGGGGTCGGGCGACAACGTCGTCATCTATGGTGCCCCCAACAGTGAGAACCGCCTCTATCGCGGCACCGTGCCGCTGGGTTCCAAAGACTTCGCCGTGCGTGGCGCCATGCCCAACCCGGGCCGCCAGTGTGCCGACCTATTCGCCTCTTACCTCCGCACCCACGGCATCAGCATCTCCTCCAACTCTATGCAGGTATACACACGTCCCGACAGTCTGCGTGTAGCCCTCGACTACTACAGCAGCGACTATTACACCATCGCGCAGTACACCAACCTTACCAGCAACAATGTTTATGCCGAGGCTATCTTCAAGTACCTCGGCTATGCCAAATACGGTAAGGGCACCTTCGCCAACGGCTCCAAGGCCGTCATGGATTGGTTCAATGAGAAAAAGCTCGACGTCGGCGGCGTGAAGATTGTCGACGGCAGCGGCCTCTCCAGCCAGAACCGTGTCACCACGGACTTCCTCTGCCGCTACCTCGTGGCTGTCAGCCGTGAGCCTTTCTATAAGGACTTCTACAACTCGCTGGCCAAGGCAGGGGAGAGCGGTACCGCCAAGAACCTGCTGCCCAAGCTGCAGGCGGGTGTCATCGCCCGTATCAAGACCGGTTCCGTCAGCGGTGTCAAGGCTTATGCTGGCTATCTCGACATCGCCAACGGCGACCGTCTGGCCTTCGCCGTCATCTGCAATGGGTTCGAGTGCACCTCTACTGCTGTCACGGAGAAGCTCAGCAAGATTATTTACAAGATTACCAATATCTATTAAATAGGAATAGAATAAAAATAGGGAGGGCGGAACACTGTGAAGTGACCCCAAAAAGTTGGACGGATTAAAAAATCAGTTAATTTGTCTACAGAAATGAGTTCGGTATTGCACTGGACTCATTTTTAGTTTCAGCTTGATGCGTTTGTTGTTGTAATAATCTATGTAGTCGGCGAGCTGACGTTTGAAATCATCCATGCTGTCGAAATGATTGACGTATAGCAGTTCATTCTTCATCAGCCCGAAGAAATTCTCCATTACGGAATTGTCAAGACAGTTCCCCTGTCGCGACATACTCTGCACGATGCCATGTTGCTTAAGCATGTGTTGGTAATGGATGTGCTGGTAGTGCCACCCTTGGTCGGAGTGCAACAGTAGCCCATTTAGGTTCTTCTTCCTGCGGAAAGCCTTTCGCAGCATGTCTATTACCATCTTCAGATTGGGGCTGTCCGATATGGTGTAGCTGACGACCTCACCGTTGAAAAGGTCCAGAATCGGCGAGAGGTAGCACTTGCAGTTCCCAATGGTAATCTGAGACACATCTGTGGCCCATTTCATCATTGGTGCGCTGGCTGTGAAGTCGCGTTGCAGCACGTTGGGAGCAATACGTCCAACTTCTCCTTTGTATGAGTGGTATGCGCGTTTCTTGCGCACTCCTTTCAACCCCATCTCCTTCATCAGTTTCTGCACCGTCTTATGGTTTATGTGTATTCCTTCCGATTCCAGCGCCATGCACACCCGACGGTATCCATACCGTCCCCGGTTGGCTTGGTATATGCGGCTTATCGCCTTGCGGGTCTCCTCGTACTTGTCCTTGCGCTCCTTCACGCCGTAGTAGTACGTCGACCTTGCCATCCCCTTGATGTCCAGCATCAAGTCCAGCTTGTGTTCCGGCCTCAGCGACTGGATGGCTTGCGCCCACTCCCTTCTTCCCGGGCGATGCGCTC
>Ga0310694_10000752_pt1 | contig 40627 bp, 44 predicted proteins | sample 174DNAGHGhighgp2_FD_203884 | JGI IMG/M metagenome (GOLD analysis project Ga0310694, IMG submission 203884) | Sheep rumen microbial communities from Palmerston North, Manawatu-Wanganui, New Zealand - 1742 DNA GHGhigh gp2 (v2) (version 2) | ecosystem: Host-associated > Mammals > Digestive system... | reverse complement strand
TCAAGAAAGGCATAGAAATCAAGCTGTACCCGAACAAGGCGCAGAAGGTGTTCTTCGCGAAGACCTTCGGTTGCTGCCGGTTCGTCTACAACCAGTGCCTAAAGCTGAAGTCCTACCTGTACGAAGAGACGTACATGAGCTTCGACCCGAAGCTGAAGTCATTCAAGGAAGAGTGGGAATGGCTTACAGAGGTCGACTCTCAGGCCCTGGCCAACACTTACATGGACATGAAGGTCGCGTACAAGAACTTCTTCGAGGGACGTACCAAGTATCCGAGATACAAGTCCAAGCATGACAAGCAGTCCTACCGTAACGCGATGTGCCACAAGGAATTAGACAAGCTGATAGTGGGCCATACGATAGTCCTACCGAAGGTAGGCCCGGTGAAGTGCCGTTACGGGAAGACTTTCGAGCACGAAAACATCAGGAAGATTTACAACGTAACCGTGAAGAAGAGCAAGAAGGGCGACTACTACTGTTCAATATGCTGTGACGTCGAGGTGGAGGAACTGGCGAGTACCGGGAAATCCGTTGGTGTGGACGTGGGCATCAAGTCCACGGTAGTATTGTCTGACGGCACGGAAATCAGTAACCCGCACTTCAGCAAGAAGTCGGAACGGAAAAGAAAGATTTTGCAAAAAAGGTTTTCGAAGAAAGCCAAAGGCGGCAAGAACCGCGAGAAAGCACGTAGGAAACTTGCCGCAGCACATGAGAAACTGTGCACCCGGAGGAATAACTTCCTCCACCAGGTATCGCGCATGATAGTGAACAACTACGACGTGATATGTCTCGAAACCCTCAACATCAAGGGTATGCAGAAGAACCACAACCTCGCCGCTGCACTGCAGGAACAGGCACTCGGCACCCTCATTAGGATGATAGAGTACAAGGCTGCATGGTACGGCAGGACCGTCGTCAAGATAGGAAGGTTCTTCCCGAGTTCGAAAATGTGCAACCACTGCGGGGGCATATACAAGGAACTCAGGCTTAGCGAACGGGTATGGGTATGTCCGCACTGCGGTGCGGTCATTCTACGCGATCCGAACGCGGCGTGCAATATCCTGGAAGAGGGAATCAGGATTCTAAACAATGAAGGTACCCCGCGAACCGGGGAAACCGCGGTACTTCTACCGCTACGCCTTGCGGATGACCCAACTGTGGATGACCGTCCTCTGGACCTAAAAAGCAGTGGCCACTTGAAGCAGGAAACGTCACTGGCACCGGTGGCACACGAAACCCACCGGTCTTTAGCCAGTGGGTAGTTCATATTCATGTTTTCTCCGGATATGGAAATGGCGGGCACATCGAGCGCCCGCCATCTAAACCTATCCGGCGTTTCCGCCTTCCCCGCCGGAACTGCCGCCACCTACGCCATCACCAGCATAGACGCCGTTCTGGTTGTTCGGGCACGTGATGGAGTATCCGCACTTCATCGGCATGTGGTTCAGGGATACAGTCCACTGCATCGGGTTCGGCAGCCGCCTCTTGGCGGTCTCGATCATCTTGTCGATGGACACCGACTGGATGGCGTCGGACTTGTACTTCCCTAGGCCGGTCACCTGTCCGTTGGACACCAGGTCTGGAGTCTTCCACTTGGCATTGCGGGTCTCCTCGCCGATGTCGCGCGTACAGTGGCCGCTAATCGGGCATCCGCCGTCCGGGAGGACATCGGGAGCCGACGTACCGGACGTGTTGGGTGCACTGGGGACGATATGGGTGAATCCCTTCCAGTCGATGACGGCATTCTGCCGGATTGAATCCGGGACCATCAGGGGACGGAAGTAGTCGCCCTCGCACAGGGCACGGAACTTGCCCGCAGCCTCCACGACACCGCGGTCGCCGGTCGCCTCGAAGAGACCCTTCATGAACTCAAGGTACTTTTCGGCTGGCACCATAATGCTACCCCTGTGACCCCGCGACCTGCTTCTGACCCTGCTCGTTCAAGGTCTCCTTTGCGTTCAGTTCCTGCTGCATCTCGCCGAGCGTCTGCTTCGCTGCCTCGGTAGTCTGGTCGAGCTTGGCCTGCGCCTGTTCGACCTGTTCCTTTTCCTGGTTGGCCTTCTCGACGATGTTCGCGAGCACCTTAGCCGCTTCCGGGTTCTCAGTGATCGCGGCGGGGTCGATCGCCACGCTGTCATCGGTCGTGCCGCCGTTCTGCACCTGGGTGGAGTCGGCCTCGAAGATACACTCGTATGCCGCGACTATGGCGTCACCCATCGCGGGGACGCGTGCGCATGATTCCATGATTGACTGTTTGAAGTTCATATAAAATCCTCTCGGTACAGTTTATAGCATCGGGCCGAATCAGGACCGACAAAAATGCCCTCCGTAGAGGGCCTGTTCTCCGCAGGAAAGCGGGACGTTGCAACTTTCTATGGACGGATCCAAGGGGCCACCGGCCAGTACCACCGGTAATGCGGATCGAACGGGGGCCAGCCCCAGCAGCACCCGCACGGCGGTGGCGGGAGAGGCGGCTGGTTCGGGATATAATATGGGTGACAGACGTGCATCATCCAGTCGACCGGACGGCCGACCATGTGTTCGAGTACCGGCCTGGGACGGATCGGCCCGCGGTTCATGTAGTAGTCGGGGTCCCTCTCGACACCGAAGTACCCGTATTCGCCTGTCTGGTAGCAGTCCACGGTAGCCATCATTTCCTCCCTACGCGTTTCTTGGGGCTCGACTTCACCTTCTTCACGGTGGTCTCGTTGGGCATCACGGAAATCAGCTTGTGCAACGAGTGGATATAGGAATTGCCCCCGAGCTTCTCGTATGCCACGTTCAGGTGCTCGAAGTTCTCGCGGTCGTTCTCGTAGATGAAACCACGCTCGATGGACCTGTAGTAGATCTCGGTAAGCTGGTTCCGCAGGGTAGCCTGCAGGGCCTCCTTCATCAGGTCAAGCTCAGCGGCAATCGCCTTCTTGTTCGTGATCTGTTCGGTAAACCAGTTCCTGACCGGCTTGATGAACGTGCCGATCGCGATAAGCAGGCCCGTTATCGACACGATAAACGCGGAAAACATGTTCAACTTCAGTGTTACGAACTCTATGAGGGACATCGTCTTACCCGGTATAGTCTTCTATGCCGGTAAGTTTATATCCGGTACGTTTTTTAATCCACGTATCCGGTGCCGTTGCACACGGGGCACGCGTCCCCGGTAAACGTGTCCACGCCCGTGCCGTCGCAGTGGCTGCAGATGTTCCCGTCCTCGTCGTCGGCCTCGCTGAAGTCGTACCCTTCCCGGTCCCTTTCCCATGTATGGGCGGGCACCCTGTCGAACTCGGCCTCGTCGGCGAAGTTGCCGCTATTCGCACGGTAACCCGGGCGCTCGTACCTGAGGATGATCTCCTTCATCATCGGGTGGCGGACGATGTCGTCGATGCCCAGTTCCACGAACCCGATGCCCTTGACCCCGTCTAGGAGCCTGATGGCGTCGTTGAACCCGGAAGTCGCCTTCTCGGACAGGTCGCACTGGTTCGGGTCGCCGCATATGATCATCTTGGAGCCGCGTCCCAGCCTGGTGATCATCATCTTCATCTGCATCGGAGTGACGTTCTGGAACTCGTCGCACACGATGTAGGACTTGGCGAGCGTCGAGCCGCGGATGTAGGCCAGGGGACACACGCGGACCCTGTCGTAGAAGTCCACCGGCGCCGGAACTTCCTTCGCCCCGGCACGCATGCGCTTCTTTTCCTTCTTTGTCATGGGCTCGCACTTCACCACTTCCTTCTCGGTGGCGTCGTGCTGCCTCGGGTACCCCTTGATTATGGCTATCGCGTCCTTCAGCGGCTGCATGTACGGTGCGACCTTCTCGTCCAGGGAACCGGGGAGGAACCCGAGCTCCTCGCCACCGTTAACCACGGGGCGCGTGAGGATGAGACGCTCGTACTTGCCGTCGTCTATGCCGTCGATGCCGACCCATGTGGCAATGGCGGTCTTGCCGGTGCCTGACGGGCCTGATACGAAGATGATGTCGTTGGACTTGATCGTGTCGACCAGCTTCTGCTGTCCGGGCGTCCTCTCGAAGATGGTGCGCCCGTTACGATCGGTGATGATGGGCCTGCCGCAAAACTTTGAGTCCATGCGCGAGTCCTGGGTTGGCGAAAGGGCGGGATTGCCCCTCGACAGGAGCTTATATGATTACTTTTGGTAGGCCTCGATAACCTGGCCGACCGTGTCGAAGGACTCTTCCTTGCCGTCCTCGGCCTCGACGACCCACTTCTTCGAGTCGTAGTCGTACCTGAACGGCACCTTCTTGATGACGTCCTTGTCACGGAAGATTAGCTCGTCATCCTGTTCTCCGACATGCCTCGCGATTACGCCATCCGCCTTGATGAGGAACGCGCAGTCGCCGTATCCCATGTCGTAGTGCTTCAGGTACTCGCAGCCTACCGGGAGGGCGAACAGCCATCCCTGCTTCCCCCTGCCACCGTCGTACATGGACGTATAGGCGAGGTGGTCGAGTACCGTGGTACCGTTGGCGAAGCCGTCCTTCTTGATCTTCGGGTAGGCCTTCTCGTTCGTGAAGTGCACCGCCCATGCGCCTTCCTGGATATGTGCGTCCTTGAAGTAGTTGAACGCCTTCTTGGTAGTGTCCACGTATCCGTGCTCGTCCTTGATGTCGGCGTCGGGCTCCTTGTCGAGGTACCTGTCCAGCTTCCTCATGCCGGAATCCACGGATTCCATCGCGCTGCCGTATCCGGACCTGTAGGCGTTCCTCACGGTGTCCACCAGTGCCGGGTCGACCTCGGGCTTCGCCGGTTCCTCCGGGTTCCTGGATCCCGAGTTCAGGTAGGCGTCACGGAACTCGCCCGACTTCAGGAACTTCTCCCACGGGTAGATGCCGTGCCTGGTGACGAACAGTTCCACGAGGGCCATGTCGTTCTTCAGCTGCGACACGGCGTAGTCCCTGTTGCTCGACTCGCACAGCGGAATCACCCGTGTCCTCGTGACACCTTCGGTAATGTCATATATGGACAGGATGGATTCCACGAGTGCCCTGTGCCCGGGGGACACCCGGCACACGGAGTCCATGATGTTCCTGTACGCTTCCCGGTGCTCGTCCCGGATCTTCTGCGGGTTGACGCGGATGTAGTCGTCCATGAGGGTTCCGCGCTTCTCGGCCTTCTTGAAGTCGGGTGCCTGGCGGAGCTGGTTGAACTCGCGGTTGCCGTAGTTCTCAACGAAGTACCTGATGTCCTCGCACGCCTGCAGGAACCTGGTGTAGTCGTTCTCCCATGTCTTGCGGTCGTTGTCGATGAGGAACTCGCGCGCCTTCTGCTGTTCGGGGGTGAACGTCCTCTGTTTCAGCCCGGCCTTCTGCTCGGGCTCGGGCTTCCCCTGCCGCACCGGGGCGGAATATGCCTCCTTGGCTTCCCTTGCGAAAGCGGACACCCTGTCCTTCAGGTTGCCGGCGAACGCCCTTGCACGGTTGAAGAAGTTCCCCATGCCCTCGAGGACCACGTATTCCTTGATTGCGCATTCGATAAGGGGGCGGTTGCTGTCGTCGGCCATCGCCACAAGTGACTGCAAGAACTGCTGATGCCTAGGTTCCATGACTAAAACTCGCGTAATTCCGTCCACAGTTTATAGGAAAGGGGTCCTGGACAGGACCCCTTTCGACTGCGAGCTCTACCTATCTCAAACGAGCTATGTAGAGTTAATTGACCTTCTTGGAAGATTTCTTGGACGGTGTTTTCACTACGATCTTGGCATCGCCCGCATCGGCGGCCTTGGACGCCTTGGCCGTCTTCTTTTCGATTTTCTTTTCCGTCTTCACTGGCTTCTTTCCGGACTTCTTGTCGGCCTTTTCGCCCGTGGTGACCTTCGGGGCCTTCTGCGCCTTCTGTTCCTTCTTTGCCGGCTTGGATTCCTTCTTCGGCTCGGCAGCGACCTTCTTCACGGTGCGCTTGCGTGCCGGTTTCACCTCGGACACCGGGGCGGAGGATGCCGCGATTGTCTTGGACGTGATTGCCGGTTCCTGGGCGAGCTGCGGTTCAGAATCGTTGACCGGGGTTACTTCCATCTTGACCGTCGGCTGTTCGGTTTCCGGTTCCGGTTCGGACTGCGCGGACTGCTCGATCTGGGAACGGATGCGGCGACGCACCAGGTAGAAGAGGATCACCACGACAAGGAGCGCGATGGTCATCGGGATGAATGCGGTGAACTGACATGCTGTTGCTGTACCTGTCATTTTGTTAACTCCTAGGAAAAATTTTCAGGTTTCTGCCCGGAAACTATATTCTTTTCGTCGCCCGATGCTATAAACTGCATTTCATGGCACACAAGAAGAAAACTACCCAGGATACCGAACTCCAGTCCACCGAACCGACGGAAGCCGTTCCGGAACAGGAAACGGGTCGTCCTCCCGAATCAGTCGCCCCGGCGGCAGCCTCCCCGGTACAGGGGCCATCCCCGAAACCGGCCGCTTCCCCCGTAGTGCCGAAGAAGCGCATCAGGTTCAGGCCGAGCCAGAAGAAGAAGCTCTCGGTCGCGGTGCTCTGCACCAACCCCATGACCAGAAGGTTCATTTAGGAGAAAAGGTGGCACGTGGCCACCTTTTTCCTATTCCTCGTCCTTTTTCCTATTCCTCGTCTTCATCGACGGGCGTCAGCGTTACCGGATTCTCTTCAAGTGAAGTAATCTCGAACTTGAGCGGGATAAGTACCTTCTTCCCGGTCTGCGGGTTCAGTTCCTTTCGCTTGATCCATTCCTCGAGGACATCGTTGGCCCCGTCACGGTTCTTGATGCCGTCCACCACACAGGTGACCGTCTCGTCGACACCGTCCCCGGTGTCCTTCCTGGTATGGGTGAAAGTCGCCGTGTTCAGGATGCCGGAGAACGTGACCAGCTGTTCAAGTTCGGTCCCGAAGTCGATACTGACATACACGCCGTAGTCACGCAGGTCGGCCTTCGTGCTGCCGAGCGGGAAGCTGATGTTGACGTCCTCGACGCCGAACGAGTCCTCGAGCACCTTGGCGAACTCCTTGGAGTCGGAAGTGCCGGTGATCTTGAACTTGAACTTGGTGACGGTAGTGTCCTTGACGACGGTGGGACCCATGGACACGAGGGTGCCGTATGCGGTAATTTCTAGCTTGTTCTTTGACATGTTTAATTTCCTGTTTTTGCTTGTTCATGGAAAATATAGCAAAACCGAACCCACTTTTTGTATAAATCTATGGAAAATTTTCCAGGCTACCCAAAATGGCAAAGTTCGTAATCTTCAAGCAGGGCGATGACTACAAGTTCACCACCGAGGAGAACTACGCATCCAGGATTTCCAATGCACGCCGCATCGCGACCTTCAAGCCCGATAACGGCTTCAAGGACGCCAAGATCGTACTCGACTACATCCTCAGGACATCCCCGGACATGAAGGCCGAGGACATCCGGGTCCTTACCGAATCCGCCGATTCAGAAAATGACGAATCCAGGTATAACGGTATCGTAGACCAGATAGACGTGCTGCTCGGGATGCAGGCCGATAGCGGACATCTTTCCGGCGAACAGCGGAAGCAGCTCGCCGAACTCAGGGACCGGGTATACGCGTACGGCGAACGCGGCGCAAAATGGGCCGACCTGTGCGACGAGGCACTGAATGGCGTCTCCCCGAAGCTCGAGTCCATGATGGACTTCTATGCGAGGTTCGTGAACTCGTTCGACTGTCCCCGGGTGCTCGCCGAGGCGTCGATGAACATGTTCAAGGAAGTGCTGCTGGAAGCCTCCCAGTCCGGAGACGTGGCCGAACGGCTCCGCCAGAAGGTCGGCGTGAACCCCAACGAGACACAGGGCGTGGGTGTCTTCGGCATCAGCGGCGACGACAACCTGCCCCAGCAGACCACGATAAACAACGAGATCTCCGACGCCATGGTCAGCGGCACCTTCGATACACTGGGTGACAACATTTCCACCGCAGACCCGAACAATTTCGACGAGACCTCGATGGGCCTCGGCAGTTCCGAACTGGACACGTCCGGAAACGACCTGAATCCGGACGACTGGGCATCCGCCGAGGACGAAACCGCGACCGGAGAACAGCCGGCGCCGGAAGATGCCGGGGAACCGGAAGCTTCGACGGAACCGGTTGACGGCGATGACGGGGATGATATAGACGCGGCACTGGACAGTACGTTCGAGGCGGTCGAAAATCCGGCACAGGAATATGCCGATGCCAAGATCAAGCGTTATCTGGCCACCGGAGGGGAAAAGGCAGCCGATACCGTGCAGATGCTGTTGCTCGGCGACAGCTACGAGGACTGCCGGTTATCGATGTACACGGCTCGTCAGTACCTCTTCGGCCATAAGCACCTTCTAGGCGACGATGTAAGCGATAGCGACGTACCGGCGCTGCCGTTCGCTCGGCGAACGATATATGAACTGGTCGACTCGGCCGAAGGCCCGGAAAAGACATCCATGCTTTCCGACATAGTCGACTTTGCCGCGTCGCATGGCAGCATGGACGAACTCGATACGCTCGAAAAATATCTCGGCTAGTTGGCCATCGACTGTTGAAAAAGCCACCGGGGAATCCGGTGGTTTCTTTTTAGTTCGCCTTGACGGTCGGGTTGATCTTCGCCCTCTCGTTCTTGTCCTTGCGCTTTTCGGCCTTGGCGATTTCCCTGAGTTCGGCACGCATTTCCTTGTCGCGTTCGCGCAGCCGCTTCATGAGGTTCTTCCTGACTTCCTTGTTGTACTCGCGGCGCTCGTCGGACACGTTGCCCTCGCGGACAAACTTGTCCAGGTTGCCTATGACCTTCGAGAGCTTGATCTCTTCGTCGTTCATCACGTTCACCGCGGTAAGTCGTGCGGTCGACTGTTCGCGGACGTTCTTGACCTTCTCGTCGATCTGGTCCCAGATGCCGTACAGGCTGTGGAAGTTCTGAGTGATGTAGGTAAGCAGGCCATTGCTGGACATGGGCTTCTGGTTGACGCTTCCCTCGGGTATCCAGCGGTCGGCCTTCCACGTCTTTCCCTCTACGAACACCGGGACGAGCATGAGGCGCCCGTCGCTCCCTATGCGCACGAGGGACATGTGGGACGTGTCCGCGGCCCAGCAGATGCACTTGCGCCTGATGGTACCGCCGTCGTCGAATGCCAGGCTGACTGAGTCGGGACACTGGAAGATGACCCCCCAGTAGTATCCCTGAGTATCCGACGGCTGCAGGTCGGCCAGTTTCGTGACGTAGATGTACCCGTTACGGCGACCGCCGACTTCTTCCGGCTTCGAGTTGGTCTCGATCTTCCAGAAGGCGTTCAGGTTCGGGCTGCCATGGTACACCTGGTCGGAGACTATGCCGCGTGCTTCAACCTCGGACTGCATCAGGTCGATGAACCACGTGTCCTCGGGCTCTATGACCGGGTCGGACGTATGGTAGAACAGGTTCAGCGTGCCGTTCACGAAGTCCAGCCAGTCCTTGTCGGTCTCGTTCTGGAAGTCGTAGTGGTTGAACCATTCCTCGTACTTCTGCTGTGCCGCGGTGGGCAGCTGCACCACGCGGAACATGTTGCGGAACTGGAAGGGGGAATAGCCGGCCTCGTGACATTTCTTGGTAATCCAGAAATCCAGAATGACGTCCTTGTGGGACTTCCATGTGATTCCGTCCTCAATGTAGTTGACGAGACGGATGCCGGCTATCTTACGCGCCTTCACTGTGCTACCTTACTTTCCCACGAAAACGGAGCAGAGAACTGCCTTTCCGGAATACGGGTCATCGTCCACGTCCCAGAACTCGCCGTCCGGACCATATTCCGGCGAAAGGCCGGACGCGGGGATACCGTCATCGGCAAGGTCCTTGCAGAATTCATCGAGTTCGGCGATGTCTTCCTCGGAAAGGCCGCTACGGTCGTTGTTCACGAGGGCAGAAAGGAAATGTTCAGGCACGTAGGTCGCACGGATACCGCTGCACTTGCTGACGTTTACGAGGTCGGAACGGACCCAGCCGTGGTCGGTCTCGATGTAGTCTTCCGGAAATTCGGGCTGTTCTTCCTCGGCAAGGCCGTTCATGCCGTGTTCGGCGAGTGTCTTGAGCGCGGAATCGATAGCGTCGGCCTCGCTGTATGCATCGACGGACACGCGAGCCGGGTGCGGGTCCATGGAATCGGACGCGATTACAACCGTATAGTTCGGGTTGTCGGAAATCACCACGTCCGGGGAATAGGTAGCCGATACTTCGCCGGCTTCCATGCATGCCCTGTAACCGGCCTCGATGGCCTCGGCGAGCACCGGGTCCTCCTTGCGGATGGACTCGAACATCCCCTTCACTTCGGCGGAGACGGATTCGTCGAGCGGTTCGTCGCCGTCACGGACGATTACGTCCTTGCTCTCGTCGTACTTGAGGCCGATGAGCGAGCATACGGTACCGAAGTCGAACCAGAATAGGTCATTGATCTGGGTGGCGGTTGGCGTCTCTTCGCCGAACAGTTCGGGAAGCGCGTCATCGAGTTCCTTGAGTTCGCTGTATTCGAGCATCTTGGCACGGTCGGCACCGCCGCTCCAGAACTTGAAGTTGGTCAGGCTGTCTTCGACAATCCATTTCATTGTGATAACCTCTGGTCTTTATTTTACGTGTACAGTTTATAGCATCGGGTGCCTTCGTTGCCGCACTGCACGCATATCAGGAACATGCCCGATGCTATAAACTGCGGGGAAAGAAATTTCTGCAGGAAAACGACTTATGCATTCTTCAATCGACATGTTCGACCTGCCCACCGAGAGCGAACTCGGCGCGGCAATCATGGAAGCCTCCAAGAAGGCCAAGAAGGAAGGCGGTTTCGACGAGGAGACCATGTTCTCGTTCTGGAAACCGCAGGGCGGCCAGCATGCCGTCAAGCTCGGTGACAAGACCGGCGCCGTGAAGCCGAAGGTTGACTTCGTGGCCAGCGAGACAAGCATCGACGCGGCCTGGGAAAAGTTCCTCGGAGACCACAAGGCCTCCGACAAGCCGGGCAAGCCCGTCATCGAGGTGGACAACTTCGGAAGCGTAGTGCTCGACAGCTTCGCCAAGCAGCCGGATCCGGACAAGCTCGTGGGCTCCATCAAGGCCCTCAAGAAGACCACCGTCAAGGAAATGTCCGGCAAGGTCACCCACAAGGTTGAGGAACTCGGCGTCGGCAAGGTCATCGAGGACTCCAACGCCGACAAGCCGAAGAAGGACAATTCCGGTGCAGTGAAGCCCAAGGCCGACCTCGGCAAGCAGAAGATGCCGAAGATCTTCGACGAGAAGCCGAAGATGGTCGACGTCAGCGGCACGGTGACCACGCTCGACTCCTACGACGCCAAGCTGAAGTCCACCCCGAACGACGTGACCGTTTCCTCCAAGGCCGACAAGCCGTCCAAGGACAACTCCGGCGCCGTGAAGCCCAAGGCCGACCTCAGCAAGCAGCGCGTACCCGCCAAGGACATGGGCAAATAGCGTAATATGGCAAGGCACGTATTCGACAGGAGACTTTCCAGGAGCCCCGCGCCGGTGCACGGGGGGTTCTGGCGGCTCCGCATAGGCCCGATCCCGGTCTCCTGGGAGGACGAGGCGCACGATGCCGAGTTCACGACCGTGCCGCATACGGCCCCTCCGCCCGAAATAACCAACGCGCTCATCCAGAAGTACAACTGTCCCGGCCTCAGCATCAAGTACGCCCCCGAGGCGCACTACAAGTTCGTCACGAACATCCCCATCCAGGAAGACAACGAGTACGAGAAGACCTTCCAGGTCACCATGCTCTGCGACAACTGGTACGAGAACTGGTGGGCGTTCCACCGGTACATGGACACCGTGATGAGCGGCCGCACCGGCGGATTCCCGGAGCAGGACCCGGAACACCGTATCTACGGGCTAGACCGCACCTACCGCAACCGCCTGACCTTCATCCCGTACATCGAGATGCACGCTGCCGACGACTGCGCCCAGGAGCACATGATAGTCAGGTTCGAGAGGTGCCGCCTTACTGACCTGAGCGACCTGACGCCCGCACTGCGCGGAGTGGACCCGATCCCGTTCACCATCACGGTGAAGTACGAGATAAAGAGGATCATCAGGCTTCCCGACCCGAACGACCTGATGAGCGCGATATGCGTATCGACCAGTAACAACAGCTATACCGACGGCGAGGCGAGGTAGGAATGGCGACCCCGATTCAGGACACTACATACCAGCGCGGCCAGGACGTGGCCAATACCGGCGTCAAGGAACGCGGGGTCATCGGCCGCAAGCTGGTCGACTTCTACCAGACCGCCCGCGGCCACCTGCCCAACAGGTACGAGGTGTACTTCTACGGCCCCTACGTCGAGGAGGCGCTCCACGTGATGGACCGCAACTCGTACGCCGACAAGTACACCATGACGGAAGTGAAGACCTTCCCGAACACGCTCGACTACTACAAGAAGAACCAGTTCGACGACTGGTTCTCCCACGCATGGGACGACAACGACAAGACCCTGTGCATGCGGTGGAACGCCAAGTCTATAGACGTGCCGGGCGCCAAGGCAGACACCCAGTGGTTCATGATAGACTCGACCAAGTCGATGTCCTACCCGCTCGTCGTCGGGAACAAGCAGCCGGACCAACTGGCGCTTACCGTGCTGGACGACAGCTACATGATGTGGTTCCAGTTCTTCAACGCGCTCTACAACGTGCAGTTCAGCCCCCTGGTCCTGAAGCCCCGCAGCACCCTGCAGAAGATCAACATGTACGTGAACATGTACTACGAGGCCATCACGATGGGAAGGTCGCATGACAACCGCACCTTCCTGCCACAGGCCAGGACCAGTGACGTTCCGCCGGTCATTACCGACATCGACGTGGGCCAGATGTTCGAATTCAACTCATGCGTAGTGAAGAACGCGCCCCAGGTCAAGATGTCCTATGACAGTGCCGAGCAGTACACGTTCACGGTGAACATGGAGTACCCGAACTCCTTCCAGGGTTCCTTCAAGAAGAAGTTCCGCTACCTGAGGGACAACACGACCAAGGGTATCGACGTCGCGGACGCCATGACCAAGAAGTCGACCGACAGTTCCCCGTATGGCGAGTACAACAAGGGCTTCTACGAGACCCCGTACGCCACCTGGCAGAACAGGCAGTCCGCGTACACGTACGAGACATACAACCCGAACGACTACAAGGAATACATGAAGACCCACCCGGCCGCGTTCAAGTCGGCGGACAAGTACAGCTACGACATCCACGACATCTACAAGAAATAGACATTCAGTCGAGCGGCGAGTCGAAGAAATCCAGGCCGGGCGGTTGCTCGGCCGTCCTTTTTGATATCAGGGAAATGACGCCTTCCGAATTGTCTAGGTCGACGGGCGAATACGGGTTCGGGCCGGAACCACCGTATACGGCAGCGTCGTCCTTCCCGGTCGGAAGCATGAACACTGTTGCCCTTGCGCACCAGGCGCATATCGACAGCACCTTCCCGTACCCGGATGGGGCGATCCGGTCAATGGAAGGAAGCGGGCCGTCTTCGTCCAGGTACATCCGAGTGAACCTGGCGAGACGGTCGGCCGCTGCGCGGTTGAACCCGAAGTTGGCGACCGATATCCCGTATCCCCCGCTGAGTACCGACGGGTTCTGGATAATGAGCCCGCGGGAATTGAAAAGTTTCAGGTGGCTCGGCTTGCCGACCTCGCGGAAGTCCTTCCAGCGGCTGTCGGGGTGCAGTATGCGCCCGCATGTGACCAGGGGATACCGGTGTGCGGCCAGGCAGACCGAATGCGAATCGACCAGGTCCGGCTGCGGGCGGCAATCCTTCCCTATGAACACGATGCAGTCGCACCCGGAATCCAGTAGCCGGGCGGTCCCCTCGGCCATCTGTGCCGTCCAGTCTCCACGTAACGGACTGGCGGCGAATACCTTGTATTTCGCCGCCAGCCCCTCGGATGCAGAACCCTCGTATGCGAATACGCCTACGTTCACTTTATTAAAGTCTCCACCCTCTGCCCGAGCATCAGTTCCTTGTCGCCGAACTGCTTTATCAGGTTGACGTAGGTGTCGTACAGCTTGATGTTGGACCTGGTTGACGGGATCTCGGTGATGTCGTCACCGTACAGCGTCTCGACCACTTCCGACATGAACCGGCGCGCCTTGCCGTCGAACACGGACACGGCCCAGCATGTGGACAGCGGGGTATAGAACAGACCGTCGCCGGCGAACTCCAGTTCAGGGGGCACCTTCATGGTCACCGCCTTGAACTTCTGCCTGTCGAACCTGCCCCCGATATAGTCGACCAGCTGGTCCACCCTGTTGTCCATTACGACCACGTGTCCCGGGAACTTGTTGTCCTTGACGATGGACGACGCCTCTTCCAGCGTGATTTCCCGGTGGGATATGCCGAAACGGCTCATGATCTTCTTGCAGATGTTGGCGTAGGACATCTTCGGACGGCAGAAGTACTCGTTGTAGTCGGCACGCCCGATGTATTCCAGCGGGAACTCGTACCGGTATCCCTGCATGGACAGCCTGGACACCTGCACCCCCCTCCATCTCGTGATGCCCATGGCACGCACGAACGTGTCGACGAACTTCTGCGGCATCGCGCCCTTCATCGCGGTGAATATCTTGGTCGGGGGGAGCGACATGTCGGACATGCTCTCCACTACCGCCGGGTCGGCCATGCACCTTGCGCATTCGGCCCATTCTTCCTGGGAGTCGAACGACTTCCCGGAAAGGGGGAACTGGATGACGCCGTTGCGGCGGTTCGTGATCTTCACCCCGTTATAGGGCAGGTATATATATCTCGGGTTGACGTACTCGTCGTATGCCAGGTTGCCGCCGAGCAGCTCGGAGATGACCTCGGCGTACCGGTTGCTGATGCAGTCACCGTACGAGTCCAGAGGGGTACCCGGGGTAGCCGTGGAAAGGAGGACTACGTCCGCGTTGGACTCGGTCGAGCGGCGGACCGCCTCAAGTATCGCGTCAAGTGAATAGCCGATGATTGTAACTCGTTCTCTCATATGATCTTAGAATCCTCCTGCAGGTAGGGCAGGATGTACCTGTCCAGCCATTCCGTGTCGGGGAAGTCGAACAGGATGTCGATCACCTTGCCGTCCCCGTCGGTGAATATGTGCATCGGCATCTTGGTAAACCCGTACTCCACGCATATCAGGTTAGTGTGCGGCTCGTCCTCGACGACCATGCGCACTCCCCTCACCGGGTCGTTCAGAAGGCCGTACTTGTGGAACCAGCCGTACATGTCGTCGAGGGCGTGCTTGCACACCTTGCATTTCGCCATGCCGTCGTAGAAACTGAACACCCACATGATGACACGCTGGCCGCTGTCGCAACCCGCGTACACCTCGTTGCCGAAGTCTACCAGGCGCCTGCTCAGCGGCTTGTATATCCCGTCTATCTCGGGTGTCTCTGGACAGCAGTTCCGCATTACTTGCCCTTTGCCTGGTTGTCCAGGTGGACCACCTTGGAAATGAACTCGAACGCCTCGACACCCTCGCGGCACTTGATGAGCAGGCCCTTGAAGGCGTTCTTCCAGTGCTCGGTTTCCGCCTTTGCCGTCTCGATCTCCTTGTCCTTGCCGGCAAGGATGTCCTTGGCCACCTTGCGGCCGGCCTTGATGCCGTCCTGGATACCCATCTTGACGCATTCACGGAAGGGCAAATATTCCGGCAGGTCCCAGTGGTCGCGGTAGATGCGGTCGATATCGTCGACCAGTTCGGTGTCGAACTTGCGGTTCAGGCCGATCCCGCCGGCATCGTGGTCCGCCTTGGTATAAATGTTGCTGGCGGTGACAGCGGACGACCATCCGTCATAGTCAGAAATCGTAATGTACGGTTTCGTATCGGCGCTTATGCCGTCATTTCCCTTGTTGTTGATGTACCATACTGATTCTTCGCGGTCGTTGCTCATAGTTCCCTCGCTTTACGGGGAGGAAACTATTTCAAACGGCCTTTCCGGGACTGAAGAGTCCCATGGTGTTGCTCTCGTTAAGTACAAGCCAGTTCACCCCGTGCAGCTGGCACCACCTTTCGGCGGCCTCCCACTTGGCGTAGTTGGTCATCACGTCCATGCTCTTGCGCTGGTAGGCGAGGTCCCTCTTCTGGAAGTTCGCGACCTGTTTCGCGGTTGCGCCCTCCGCCAGCGGCTTGGGAGCCTTGGGCATCACCGAGTAGGCGACCGGCTTTATCTCGATCAGCCACCGTTCCTTCTTCCCGTCAGAATACTGGCACTCGATGTAGATGTCGGGCTTGTATATGGACTGCTTCATCTGCACCGGGGAATAGTAGGATATTGCGAAGGGCTCGTAGCCCCACCTGGTCACGAACGGGTTGTGGTCGCAGAATATGAACACCTTGCGTTCCCAGTCGGACTTGTATACGGGCTCGGAAAGCCCCTCCATGTACTTATCGGGATGGGCCAGGTGGTAGATGTCGCTATGGCACCCGGTGTAGTATGACTTTCTGGACATACCTACACCGCCTTTGCATACATTCTCGCATAGTAGTCGGCCAGCGGCTCGTCCTTGCCTTCCGGGTCCCACTTCGTCGCGAGTATGGCCTCGACACGCTGGGAATCGTAGTCCTTCTCCGGGGCGTAGTTGGGCGGGCGCTCGCTGGTATCGATATCCAGGGGTAGCCTGCCGCGCTTGCCCGGCAGGTAGGCGCTCCTCACGGGAACCCTCTTGTACAGTTCCGTAAGCTCGTCGGCATAGTCGTTCAGCGAGTCCATGCCGCCCTCGGTAAATTCCTTCACCGCCTTGAAGCGCAGGTACTGGTACCACTTCTCGTTGTAGTACCCGTCGCCTCCCCTCAGCCCGGCCACGATGGACCCGGCCACCTTCAGGAGGATGGCCTCGTCCCTCGGGGAGACGTACTCGAACCCGTTCAGGACGTTGTTTTCCAGGTCCTGCCCGGTGGCGAAGGTAGCGGCCTGCCTGTACGGGTCGTTGTAGCTGGAATACGGGTCCTCCTCGGCACCGTTCTCCCTCCTGCTCTCCTCTATCGTGATGCCTATCTCGCCCAGGGACACCGAGGCCCGGTTCTCGTCCACTATGGCCGAGGCCTTCTGTGTCTTGGAGACGAGGCGGTCCCACAGCGAATCCCACATGTCCCTCAGCTCGTCGAAGGTATAGGCGCGTTCCGCATCGGCGTCGATGCAGCACATGTACAGGTCGGCCTCGAAGGCCCTGTTCCAGAACTTGTCGGTGAGCCTCAGGTCCTCGTTGAGCTTCTTGACCTTGTTGCGGATCTTGTCGCTCAGGCCCGGACACCCGTATTCGAGGCAAGGGATCATCCGTTTCAGCGTCGTTATCATGTCGATGATGGACATCCCGAAGTACTTCCTGTCCCCGGAGTACTCTGTCGTATAGACGAACAGGCAGTCCAGGTGGGCCTCCTTGGCCCCGGCGATCATGGCGGTCACGTCCCACTTCTTCCTGAGGAAGTCCGCGTACTTCTTGATGAGCCAGCGGAACGGGGCGATGATCATGCTGAATATGAAGTCGATGCCGAACTTGATGAAGTCGAAGAACAGCACCAGGTACCTGCGGATGTACTTCTCCATCAGCCTGGACAGTCCCGTGGCCAGGGTGGCCCCGTCGAGGAACGGGAACTTGGTCCTGATGCAGTTGACGATCTCCACCGGGTTGTCGGAGATGCTGTTGCCGTACTGGTCGGTATCGCATCCCATTATGTAGGCGATGAACCTGGACACGCAGGGGCACTTGGTCATGAACTTGATGAGGCAGTTCCAGTCGATCGCGAGGGAAAGCTCGATGGTGTTCTGCAGATACTTGTCGATGGCGTCGTAGATGTCAAGCAGGCAGGCGAGCGTGGCGTTCGTGATCCTCTTCATCGCCCGTTCGAGCTTCTTGCGTGCGGCATCTATCTTCTCGAACAGGACGAACGCGGCCTTGGTACATATCTCAAGCCAGCCGACCAGTGTCCCGTAGAAAGTGGCGATTGCGTTGCATATGGCCTTGGTGACCGTGTTGGTGGACATGAAGTCCTTCAGCTTGACCCCGCTGCTTATGGAGTTCAGGAACTTCTTCGCGGAATCGACGGCGTTCAGTCCGTACTTGAGCCACGGGCACAGGTCGGTAATCCATTCATAAAGGTGGTCGGAACAGTCGTAGGCGTACAGCTCGGTGGCCGCCTTCTGGATGGCGCTCGACGCGTCGTTGAACACGTCGAGGAAGTCGCCGTCCTTGTCCTTGTCGGACACGGCCAGCATGGAATCCGACGTGGGCGCAGTATTCGCCTGTATCGAATTCCCGGTGACCCCGGTAAGGTTCTGCTTGTCCCCGTCGAGGACTTCCTGGCATGTCTTCGCGGCCATGAATTAAGACTCCTCGTATTGCATAAGGTTGACGTACGACAGGTCGAGCATGGACCTCCGGTACGCGAATACCGGCAGCTCGCCGTCCAGGTTGAATGTCTTGGACGCGCTGGTACGTATCAGGGCAAGTTTATCCTGCTGGTACTGGTTCAGCGTTCCGTCCCCGTAGAACATGACGACTATGGCGTCCACGTTCGCCTTCTTGTTGCGCATGGACTCCAGCTTCATGTCCTTTCCGAAGGTGGCGTCGTTCGATAGCTCTATGAACTGGGCGAACCCGTTGTTGGTAAGTTCGGACGGGCTGGCGTCGTTGGTGCCTATCACGTCCGGCTTGCCACCTCCGAGGCCCACCAGGTAGTGGGGCACGCTCTTCGCGTCGTCCGACATGAAGTCAGACAGCTTGCCGGAGTACGCTGCACCCTCGGTACAGCATATCAGGATATGGGTAGGCGTCTTCCCGTTGCGGACGATGAATCCGTCGGGCCCGCACGACTCGATCGGGACCGTCTCGACCACGTCGCCGTCGGCATTGTACAGGTCCGCCGTGTTCACGCCGTCACCCATCTCGTCCGGGTCCGGGGTACGTTCGGCCTGGAGGCCCTCGCCACGCAGCGTCTCGATGGTCATGGCGGAAACGTGGGACACCGACAGGTACTCGCTACCCTGGGTCACCCCGCTCTCCCCGTGACCCACGGGCATGCAGGTAAATATGTCAACCGTGCCCTCGGTGAGCACCGGGAGCGACTTGGGACCCTCCTCGCTGCTGTAGCTGTCCGACTCGATCGTGATGGCCCCGTTGGGGGCCCACGTGATATTGGACCCGTTGCCCGGGTTGTCGATCTTGGTGACGTGGGTGTCGCGGTTGTGGGTATAGAGGAAATTGTGCTCGCCCAGGTTGGCAACCGCAAGGAAAGGGTAGTTCTCGGTGTATTCCCTGGGAAGGAACGAAGGGGTGGCCGATACGCCGTAGTAGAGTCCCTGCATGATGTCGCCGTTGAGGAACCTGATGAGTAGCCAGTACCCTTCCTGGGGGACTGCCTCGAGACCCAGTCCGAGCTGCGGGTACACCCACGGCTGCTCGTCGTCCTTCCAGTCGTCGGTCACGCCCTTGATGACGGCCTGCACGGCGCCGGTATGGTTCGTGTCGACCATGGTGCCGACCACCTGTCCGTAGTAGAACGGGAGAGGTAGGCGCCTTCCGCTGTCGAGTGGGTTCAGTGTAGATTCGGCCATGTTACGTGTCCTCCACGTTGTCGATCACCTGCGACACCACGTTCATCACGATGCCGTATTCCTTGGACGGGTCCTTGGCGTACTGGAAATTCGTCGCGAGGACCAGCATCGTCTCGTACTCGCTTGTCATGGTGCCGACCGTGTTGCCCAATGTGCCCGCCGTGGTGCTCGTGACCTTGCTGACATGCTTTTCCATCACGATGTAGCGGGCCGTGTAGTCCGGGTCCGCGGTCAGGTCGCCCTGCCGGATCATCATGCTGCTCGCCATCAGGTAGACGCACGAGCCTACCGGGGGACCGAAATGATTGTAGATGCGCACCACGGCCACCCTGCCGTACTCGGACAGGAGGCGTGCGCGGATGGTGTCCGCGACCGCATACTTCTTGTGCCCGTTCATGGGGAAGGCCATCGCAAGCTTCGGGTCGCCATAGACGCCCGAACTGTCCTCGGGCGGCTTCATACCGCTCGGGAGCTCGGCCGCGCCCGCTGTACCCATGATGACTTCAAGGCACTCGCCGCCGCAGTCGCCTGTCTCCTTCTGGCCGTCGCTTGTGGTCGTGTCGACCACCAGGTTCGGGAACATGGATGCCCTCCATGCGGAAGACCTGTCCTCCCTGCGCATGGACTGGTACCTGTACACCGAGGTGCCGGCCAGGCTCTTCGGCCTGTACACCGCGTCCTTGGTGGACAGCATGGCGTCTTGCGAGTACAGCATGAGGGAACGTGTCTTGGAAGCCTTCTCGGTACCGAAGGTCGAGATGACTATCCTGCCGGTGGACTCGTTGAACGCCCAGTAGAGTATGTCGGAAGGTATGTACGAGTTGGACACTATATAGTCCATGTTCTCCTCGAAGTTCCCGTTTACTAGACGCCATACCATGGTGTCGGAGTTCCTGCCGTTGTCGGAATACCTTACCGTGCATTCCATACCGGCACGCTTGACGCATTCCTTCATGGTGGCGACACTGGTGCCGATGTTGGCGAAGTTCACCTGCTTCAGGTCGGCATCCTTGGACCCTACCCTGAAGTCAAACGAGATGTTCACGCTGTCGGTGGTGTTCTGGGACTGGGTGAAGTTGGAAATGTAGATGCCGAGTTCCATGTCGTCAGTCGTGTCGGAACCGTAGTCCTGTATGAGCATCACCCCGTAGCTTCCGCCTACCGGTATGATGTCGTTGTGGCTCAGCATGCACACCGCGTGCCCGGACGGCATGGCGTTCATCGGGAACGACATGCTGAACTCGCGCACGCTAGGTGCATTCACCAGCACGTACCCGTCAACGTCGGGGCTCTGCGACTTCGGCAGCGAGAACGCCACCACGAAGTTCGACCCTGTCTTGGAAACTCCACCCATTTATTCTTCTTCCTGGCTATCCGCCGTTTCGTTCAGTTCGTTATAGCGGTCGTACCACCGCACCGCGCTGTCCGGGGACGGGACGAACACCAGCATCCCGGGCTCGACGTCGGTGATGTTCCCGTTGCCGAAGTCCGAGTATCCCAGCCAGTCCCTCACGCCGCGCACGGTGGCCTCGGTCACCCTGCGGAACTCGGCCTCCAGGGCCGCCCCCGAGTAGCCACGTAAAACTAGTTCGTTGCGTATGGACTCGTCGGAAGGGCGTATCCCCGGACGGGTGAGCATGGGGTTCATCAGGCGATTCGCGGCAGCGAACACCTTGTAGGCAGTCGGCATGCCGTACCGGCTGGCGCATTCGAGATCAAGGCGGCCGCCCCTGTAGTAGGGCAGCTTGAAGGAACTCTGTATCGGCAGGTCCCTGGTACGAAAACGGGGAAATTCTTCCTTTGCCATGTCTTACCTACTTTCCGCTTGCGCCTTTCTTCTTGTTTCCTGACGTACCGGAGGACGTGCCCGCAGTGCCGGACGACTTGGCGTTCTTCAGGTACCTCCCGCTGTTGAACACGTCGTCGCCCATCCAGCGGATGAATCCCTTCTTCGGGTCCGGCGTCATCCACATGCCGAACTTGATGTCGGCGGTGATGTAGAGGGGGATATGGGTCCCGTCCTCGGAAATGAACTGTTCCTTGCTTGAATGGAAAGTGACACCCTCGATGACCACCGGCTCGATGTCGAGGATATGGCCCATCGTGAGGCGTACAGGGAACGGGTTCACCGTGATGTTCCCGCCGAAGAACGAGTTCACCTTTAGCATGAAGTTCAACCCGTCGTTCATTATCATCTTCATCACGTCGGCAGCGAGAGCCTTGGTGTCCTCGCTCGGGGCCATGCCGGCCACGTTATTTTTTAAGGTATCTACATGTTCACCGATAGTCTTATCGGTCAATATCTGGGATGCATTGTTGATGGAACCCTTAAGACCATCAGCCAACCCAGATATAAAATCGCCGCCTGCCTGCACGCCTTCCTTTGCAGTCTCTATTAGGCCACTACCCAGCGCATCGGTGGCCGCACTCTTGACGACCCGCTTCAACTGGCCCCCGATTGCGACGATTTCCTCCTGCACGTCGTTCACGGCATCCATGGCATCGTTCCATTCCTGGCTAGTCGTCAGTTCAGATACCGCCCTTGTCAGCTTTCCCACCATGTCGCTGTCGTCCATGTTCGCCGACCTGACGAACGTGAGTGTCAGCAGCCTGGCGATGGACAGTCGGGCCATGTATTCCTGTTCAGGCATGTACCACTTGCACTTTACCGTCTTGTCGAACAGGAAAGTTGCTTCGGAAAAGTCACGCATAGTGCATGCACCCGTAGAATCAGTATTCAGGCCAGCCTTATTGGCAAACGATGCCGCCTGTTCCCCAATTTCCCCTGCAGCACTGGCCAATCCGCCGACTGCCTTGCCGGCAATGCCTACGACAGGTATCTTGGAAACCGAGTCGCTAATGTGCTGGATTTGTTTCATTGCGGCGCCAAATCCCTTGTTTCTGTTCGCTTTCCAGTTGGCCTTCACGCCGAAAGTAATCCCCTCGTTCTCCTTGGGGTCGAAGAAACCGTAGAACGGCTTGGTGGCGTCGTCATACAGCATGGACTCCATCAAGGTCTGTTGCAACCTGTTGGTCATCGCATAGAGACCCCCGTTCAGGTATGCGGACCTGGCCGCGGGAGACAGTACCTCGATACGGATCACGTTCGGGTTCGGGAGCCTTTCCGAATGGTACGCCTTGGACACGGAGTCGCCGTGCCCCGGGAACGGCGTGTACTTCTTTTTCCTTATTTCCTTAGCCGACCATGCCATACACTACCCCATCAAACTCTGTTCCACCGACGCGCCGGCCGTCCTTGCCGTATTGCTGAACATCGCCTGCACCTCCGGGAGGAGGAGCGCGTCCCTTATTCCCTCGAAAGTGGACAGCCTGTACTGCTGCATCCTTTCTTCCGCCGTAATTATGTCCTCGGTCATGGCGCCGGTACCCGCGTTTACCGTGCTTGTCGCCGTATTCGTAGTCGAGCCGGCAGCAAGCGGAATTTCAGGCTTCCCGGTCGTCCCGGAGACAGCGGGAACCTGGCCGGGTTCCACCTTGGGCGCAGTATTGGCCACACCCGCTCCATTAGGCTGGGTCCCCGATAACACGTCAGGCTTCTTTTCTTCATTGATCCGCTTTATTTCCTTTTCCTGGAACTGAATGAATGCCCGCTCATCGTTTACATCAATGCCACTCTTGGCCGCGCGTTCTTTTTGTTCGGTTTCCCATTTGGATAACGCCTTCATGTCATTAACGTTATCCAATCCCATGGCGGCAGCGCGTTTCTTCTTTTCCTGTAACTTCCGGTCTTCTTCCCTGAACCGTCTTTCGGCTTCGGCCAGTTCCTTCTTAGCCTTCTTTATTTCATCGCCGTTGAACCACTTGTCCTTTTCCTGTCGCAATTTTTCTTCAGCACGAATCCTGGCGTCATTGGCATCACGCAGGGCGTCATTGGCACCTTCTTTCTTCGACTGATTGCCGGCAAGATTCTTGTCGACCATTTCGCGGATGTTCTTGTCAGCCTCGGCGGCTGCCTTGTGCCAGTCCCACAGGCCCTTTCCGGCAGAGGCAATCATTCCCAGCGACGCTATGGTGGCCGCACCGAGTGCAGCCATCCCGCCGCCCTTGAGCAGTGACCCGAGAGGAAGGCCCTTCATTGCGCTGCCTACCGACGCACCGACGGATGCACCGATATCCTGGTCAAGGTGTACGGTCAGCTCGTCATCCAGGATCTTGTCGAATACCTCGTTGCCCTTCTCCATGAACTCGGGTGCCGTCTTCGAGATGAAGTTCATGGAGATGTCGTCCATCATCTTCTTGCGGCTGGCATCGGCACCGGATAAATTGTTTTCATTATCCCGGACGACTTTTCCGCCGGTGACCCCGGCGCCATCGTTCGACTGCTTGGAACTGTCGATCTCGTCGCCCTGCCACTTTTCATTTTTAGTGACATATTCGCCGGTGCCCTTGTCATATACGTATTTCTGGCCTTCCGGCGGGGGTTCATTGGGTATGGGGGGTCGAGACGGCGTATCGGTGGTGCCCTGTTCTATTTCGTCCCTTTCCGGCAGTGTCCCGTTATTGACGGCATTATGAATGCCGCCAGCATTCTCCTTGTTGTCGGTCACGGTATCCGAACCGTTATCGGCCCGTTCGCCTATTTCGTCGGTAACGCCGCCCTTGACTTCATCCGTATCAATTTCGGTCGTCCCGGTCCCGTTCGCCAGTTCGTCTTCCGTACGTCCGGAAATAGCGCTTTCGACCGACCTGCCGATCGTGTCGGCCATGTCCATGAGAAGCTGCTCGGTCTTGTCGACCGCCGCGATGCTGAGAAGGTCATCGCGCGTAAACCCGCGCCCGTTGTCGTCAGTGTCGCCACTTGTCCCGTTGCCATCGGGACCGATCTTTCCTTCCGAGACCAGCGCGCCTATGCTGTCATAGGTCGCCGACGCTATCGCGTCATAGAGAGAATTGTTCGTGCTGTCGCTGGATATGGCCGAATTGACCGCCTTCTCCATCGCCGACGGCAGGAAGTCCTTCAGTTCGCCGATTGCGCTGCCGATGGATTCCATGGCAGCGGTAAGGTCGCCGGTGACGGCCTGCTTCGAGGCATCGGACGCACCGGCAGCGGACTGCCCGGTAACCGTCGTGTTCGTAGTATTTCCGCTAATGACATCACTCATAAGAAAAATCCGGCGACTATATCGTCACCGGACAGTTTATATTTTTTCGGCAGGCCCTACTGCGTCCCGAGCGGCACCATGGAACTCGACGACTGGACGTACATGCTCCTGAACCTCTGTTCCGCGTAGTCAAGCAGTTCGAGGAACTCGGGTATGAACATCCTGTCGCAGTCTGCCATGCTGTTGCTCGTCATCTCGGACACGAGCGCCTTGTCCTTCGTCAGCGACACGATGTTAAAGACCGGAAACAAACCACGGTACCCGAAAGGGATATGGTGTTTCAACCACGCCTCCACATCGGCCACACTTGATGACCGCAGACAGGTTGCATGCAACGGTTCCTTCAACCACCAGATTCTCGAAAGTCTCCTTCTGCACGTCGGGCAGTTCGGAAATGTACCCGAACTTCTCCCACATGCCATCGCAGCCCTCGATCTCGACCACGGTTGCCACGCCCGCGGCCTTCCTTATGGCTTTCGGCGCGGATATACCGTTCTTCTGCTCCCATTCGTCGAGGAACCCGTTAAGCTCCCGTGCATGGCGGAGACGGTGCACGTAGACATGGCACTCCCTCCCGTCGTCAAGGAACCCGGCATGGTACCCGTTCTCGCGGTACAGGGAGTACAGCTCGTCGATGTCCTTCGTCAATGTAAACTTTAGGTTACCGAAGCCGATCCTGAAATCCCGGTACACGTTGTCGGTGTCCGTGTCGAACTTGCAGTGCGGGCACACGTATCCGGGATGCCGCATTCCGTGCTTCGGGAACGAGGACGCACGTAGCCAGTGCAGCAGGTACGGCTCGTCGATCGTTAGGATGTCCAGCGGGTCGACTCCCCTGATACGCCGCCCAAGGATGGCGTCGATGGCCTCCCTGGCCGTGGATGTACCGTCCACGACGTCGTCAAGGTAGTAGTTGTCGATCAGCTTCAGTGACTGGCCGTACACCTGTCCCGGGTAGAACAGCCCCTTCGAGGGGAGCCTGGTCACCGGGGTGAACACGTTGAAGTCGTCCCTGGCCGGGTCGACGTCGGGCGGGCGGTCATTGAATTCCTGCAGCCGGACCCTCGGTTCCTTGGGAACATCGGCGTCCTGTGCCGTGGACTCCTTGGCCCGGTCGGGCACCTGTACCGGTTCCTGTACCGGCTGTACCGGCGGCGATACTGGTTCCGCGGTGTCCGTGTTGCCGCTGAGCCGCGCGAACGCCCTGCGCATGGTCCCCGCGTCGACGGCGGACTCGGACGGGGCGTCCCCTGTCGGCACCTGGGACACTGGCGCGATATGTTCCGGGGGCTCCTGCTGCACCGGGGACACCTGGCGGTTCATCCCCTTGCGGCGCCTGATAGGTGCCTGTCTCTGCACTTGCGGGGCAGCGTCCGGGTTCTCTCCCGCGATTGCCGCACCCCTGCGACGGCGCGCCTCGGCGTTCTTGCGTTCCATGTCCTCGGCGAGCTGGCGCTGTTCCGCCTCGCGCACCTGGTTGATGCCCATGGCACGCATGCTCGAGTCCATCGACATGGCCTGTTCGAGTATCTTCCGGCTTTCCGGGTCGAGACTTTCGATTCCGTTCCCCATGCTGTTATCCTTTCGTAGTATAGTAGAAATAACGGGGCCCTACATAGTGCTCCCCGTTCGGCAGGTCGACCTCTATCTCCTCGCCGCGCCCGTGCTCCATCAGGTCCATGACCCTGGCAACGGCCTCCCCGTGGGTGGCGTAGGACGGCTCCATGATCATGGGAGCCTCGACCTTGAGGTCGTGGTAGTCAAGAGAATGGCCCGGCAGTTCCTTGTTGGCCGCCAGGCTCCTGATGTCCACCCGGACGGCGAAATGCCGCTCGGATGCCATCGCTATTCCCCGTCCTTCTTGGCTTCGGCAGTTTCGGCCGCGGCTTCCGGCTTGGAGTCGCCCTCGCCGAACTTTTCCTTACGGGCAAGGGAGAACCTGCGGCCGAGCATCGCGTTGAAGAAGCCGCCCATCACGTTCGGTGCGCTTACCAGGCGACGACCGACCAGGTACTGCTTCTGCTTCTCGTAGGCGCTGTCCCAGTTGGTGCACACGGACCACTTGATGAGCATGCCCTTGATGTCGTCCACCTTGGTGTCCTTGCCGAAGGTAAGGCCGGTGTCTAGGCAGATATGGGTGCCCTTGCGGAACCCGGCGTCGTCGATGCAGGCGATGGCGAGCGAACCGGAAGCGACCGCGATGAGCGCGTCGGTATCGGTCATGGTGACGTTGTAGATGTCGTCACCGTAGTCGTCCGGACCGGTAAGGATGGTGAAGTCGAAGGCAGCGTCGCGCTCGATGGCGATGGTCTTCTGCATGTTGCGCGGGTTCACGTAGGGGTTGGCCCAGTGGACCATGTTGCGCACGCAGGCGCCCTTTTCAGGGTGCTTCGGGTCCTTCGGGGTAGTAAGGAGCTTCATGAGGCGGTCGTCGAGCTCGCCGACCGTACAGATGGTGATGTCGTACTTGTCGTAGCCGTGGATGATGAAGTTCTGTACGTTCTGCGGGATGCACGTGCCCTTCACCAGGATCTTCGGCTTGTTGATCATGGTGCTCAGGGAAGCCATGCGGCTGTAGATTCTATTGATCGGGTAGAAGTACTCGTTCATGAAGGTCGGGATCACGAGGACGTCGGTGTAATCGGACACGAGGCCGAGGTCCTTGATTGCGCCGGCCAGTTCGCCGTTCGGGACCACCACCTCGTCGGCCATCTGCATGGTCTCCTGGACGGTCATCGCGTCGACGATGGTACGCTGCCGGCCTGCCGGGGCTTCCCAGACGAACTCGTCGAGGGCGTAGACGACACGGAGCGTCATGGCGCGGTACTCGTTTGCGTCGGCGATATACTGCTCGTAGACGGTGCCCCTTTCCTTCAGGGAATCGAGCTTTTCCTGTACGGTGGCGAGGTACTTCTCGATTTCATCCTCGTTGTCGCCGAGGGAGGCGACCTTGGCGTCGACTTCGGCCTGGAATTCCTCGTAGGCCTTGCGGTCCGTCTCGGAATCCTTGCGGATCTTCTCGGCGTCCTTGCGCCAGTCGGGGGCGACCTTCAGCATGACGTCGTTCACCTTGCCTTCAAGGGCCGCCATGAAATTGCGGTTGGAGATGTTGTCGATCCAGAGGATGTTGTAGAACGCGAGGTCCGGGCATGCCCTGATGAACGTCTTGCTGTCGATGATGGTCAGCGAGATGTCGGCAAGGTTGCCGTAGAAGTGCTTGAACTCCTGCATGGCGGTGATGCCGCGGCAGTACGCCAGGCGGGAACTCTCGTCCCCCACGTACAGGATGTTGAACTTGGGCTTGCTGGCCAGGTTGGCGGCAATGCCGTCCTCGATGAGTTTCTTGAAATCGGTCATAGCTAAAAATCCTTTTTCTGGAAAAGAAACTATATCCGTATATGAAAAAAGTTTCCCTATAGAGGGAAACCGTGGCAAAAATATGGATTTTTTGAAGGAATCAGGAACCGTACAGGGCAAACAGTCCGAGTAACTCCGGGATGGAACGCTTCACGAACGACATTGCGCCGGCCATCGATATCTCGACCTCGTCGAACCTGTACTTGGAATCCGGGAACTCCATTGGCATGGGCAACCCCGGCCAATAGATTTCCAGTGTACGGACCTTGCCGGACTTGGCCGTATGCAGACCGATTGCCTTGTCCAGGTCGTACACGTGCACATCGGTATCGGTTTTCTTATTCACAATCTGAATTTTCACGCCAAATCCCCCTATCCGACCCTGTCCACATATTTCTTCAATAATCCGGTGACCAGTTCCCTGGAATCGGTGCCGTCGTCGAACTGGGGCAGCAGGTCGGCATACCTGTCCATGTACATGGCGGCAAGCCCGATCGTGTCGCTCTCCATGATCCTCTTGGCCTCCTCGTCGTCGACCGCCCTCACGTCGTCCAAGGTGCCGGCCTCGCCCCCGTACGGGACCATCTTGATGTACAGGGGTCCGTAGGATTCCAGCTTCTTCTTGAGTTCAGAGCTCTCGTCGGCATTCCTTCCGGTCCTGGCCATGTACCTGACGAAGTAGTTGCTGATGTCGCCCAGGCCGTCCAGGTGCTCGTCGTCGCAGTCCATGAACCTCGGTGACTCGGTGTTCTCGATGAACTCCAGGTTCATTTCGTCGTCAAACAGGTACATGCCGCAGTCCGTCCCCACGTGGGCGAAGGTCAGCTGGAACGGGGTGCCCAGGTACACCACCCGGTTACCGCGGTTCTCGTGGGTCGACCTGCAGTGGTAGTGGCCGCTGAACGTGTACCTCGCGGCCTTCATGAACTTCTCCGGTTCAAGGCCCGCCTCGGACACCTGGCCCGCGTCCATCAGGACGCCCATCATGTCGAAGTGTCCCAGGATGACCGTATTGTCCCTTTCGGCCTTCGGCTTCTTGGCCATCCTGGCCAGCCAGTCGTTGAACCCGGGCATCGCGGCAGGGGTGACCCATGGCACCATGTGGAACTTCATGCCGTGCAGCTCGACAGTCTCGATCCCGTCGATATATACATGCACGTTGGGGAGCATCCCCAGGTAACGGATGCTGGACACCGCGTTGGTGTTGTCGTACAGGCAGTCATGGTTACCCGCGACGATATGGATGTCGAACTTGGCCAAAGTCTTCCCGAACAGTTCCATGGCGTAGTTCAGTGCCTCCACCGTGATGAAGGTACGGACGCTGAATATGTCTCCGGCGAACAGGATCGTATCGACACCGGCGGCCTCCAGCTTCGGGGCCAGCCCGTCAAGGTACCTCTTCTGCGCGGCGACCACGTGGTTACGGATTGAAGTGATGTCACACTTTGGCGACAGGTGTATGTCACCTATGATTGCAATCTTGGGCATGAAAAAAATTCCTCTCGGTTTCGGGAGGAATATAGCAAAAATCATCCCTGTTTGGCAACCTCGTCCTGGCCGGCCAGCAGGCTACGCTGTCTCGCGTCGGCCTCGTCCTTGACCAGCTGCTCGGTCTCGGCGTCCCTCTCCTTGCCCCATTCGCGCACTAGGGCGATGACTTCCTGGGGAGTCATGGGACGTCCCTTGGTACTCCCTAGCGGGTCGTTCGGGTCCACGGGCTCGTCGCCGGAACCTGATGCCCCCTGGGCGCCGTTGGCCGAGGAGAGCTGCAGCTTCATCAGCTCGTCCTCCTGGCGCAGGGTGACCAGCATGTGCGTCAGGTCGCTGATGCCCTTGGAGACCGTCTTGTACATGTTTGCCGCTGCCGCCCAGTTCTGGTCGGTCGGCTGGATGGTGCCCATGATCTGATCGTCGAGGGTGGCGAGCCACCTGTTGGCGATTTCGAGGTTCTGGAAGGCAAGCTCCCTGAGCCTGTTACGGTCGTCGGCGAGCGTCTCTATGTCGTAGCGGGGCACCGGAAGCGCCTCGTTCAGCTTTTCCTTGGTCTCGATGATGGAATACTGGCTCTTAAGGCTCTGCACGGACTGGGTGACCGCCCTGGTGGTCTCCTTGGCGGTCTTGATGCCTTCCTTGGTACTGCCGATGGGGAGCCCGAGCTTGTCCTCGATGGCGGCGAACGCGTTGCTTCTCATCTCCTCGCGAATCTCGGCCTTGTGCTCCTCCTTGGACTGTTCAGCGGGCTGCTCGGCCGGCTGTTCCTCGGTAGCCGGCTTGGCAGAGAGGTCCACGTCCATGTCGAACAGGTCGTCGCCCGGGTCCAGGGGTTCTGCGCTCACGAACTGGCTCATCCAAAAATTCCTTTGTCGGCAGGGATATCCACGCGCTTGCTTGGTGTGACGGGGATGCCGTCACAGTGCGGCAGATCGGTAGTCACCGGGCGCCACTTCTCGAACGAGGTGTTGGCCCCGCACTTCTTGGCAAGCTCGGACTCCTCGTTCACCACCTCTGTAAGCGCCTTCTTGTCGCCCACGAGCGAATCCATGTTCACGTCGGCAAGGACATGGACGCGTTCGTCACCGTGGGGGCACGGCGATTCCTGTACAATGCTAGGATTTGTTGTCGGCACGGATTGCCTCCTTCTGTTCTTCCATTTCCTCGTTATGCCGTCTGATGATGCGCCTTAGAGTCTCGATGCTTTCCTTTTCGTAAGCAAGCCGCTCCTGTATCTTCGGTTTCCGGCTGTCGGCAGCCTTTTTCAGGCGTTTTTCAAGTTTATCTATTTCCTTCTCGCGCTCCTCGATCGATTCGCCGTACCTGTGTTCCCACCAGGTGCCCGTGGAATAGAAGTCCGAGACGGAAATATGCTTGGCATTGTCGTGGCAGGCAATGCCCGGGATGTTCCACAGGAACGGGAACAGGTCGTCAAGGGATTTGATCTCGACCTTCTTGCCATTGAGACGGATCTCGTCCTTCTCCGAGTCGAACTCGTCCATCAGTGTCGCGTAGGCGCACTTTCCGCAGTCACGGTAGCTTTTAAGTGAAAATTTCATACATACCCCCTAGACGATAATCTTTCCTATTTCCTGTCCGAAGTTGTGGACCTTTACCAGCACGTCCGCATTCCTTGCGTAGTAGCGGATCTGTTCCTGCTGTTCCGCGAGGAACTGGACGAAGTCCTCCTGGCAGTCTATCCTCATCTTCTCGTCGGCGAGGTTGGCGTCCCCGCTTACGAGGATGTCCTTCTCCTTGTCGTTCGGCGCCCATCCACGGTTACGGTCATGGTGCAGCCGGTCGATGAGTTCGGCCTTGTGCTTCGCGTATTCCTTCTTCATCTCGTTCAGCCGGAACCTGTTGCGGAGCGCGATGAGGCCTATCTTGGTGCCGGCCTCGGCCATACAGTACGCCGCGTTGTAGTAGACCGTCTGCGGGTCCACCTCCCACGAGCCGTCCGGCTTGGGCTTCATCGTGTTCATGGTGTTCCTGAGCCACGTGCGCAGGTTCTTGAGCTGCTCGTTGAGGCTGAGGTCCTCGGAACCGATGAGTTCGGCTATTACTTCTTCGTCCGTGAATATCATGCCTTAAAAATAGATTATTTTTATCAAAAAGCAAGAAAAGGACCCCCGAAGGAGCCCTTTTTTAATCATTTCCGGCCATTAGACCTTGCTGTGGTAGCCGCCCGGGAACCAGATGTTCCAGCGGTCGTAGCGCAGCGTGAACGTGAACTGTGCCAGCTGGGCGTTCTGGTAGTCGAACTGGGTCGGCACCGCGACCTTCTGCGGCCATGCGTTGATGTAACGGATGGCCATGATGACCTCGCCGTACATCCAGTCATAGAGTTCCAAGGTAACGTTCTGGTTACGGAGGAGCAGTGCGGTCGGGTTGCTGTAGTTCTCCTGCTGGCCGAGACCGAGCTCGATGGCGTTCTTGCCGTCGGCGATGCGGTTGCTGCCGGCGTTCGTGTCGCCCTTGCCGTCGGAGTTCAGGATGCCCGTGTTGAGGCAGCACTGGTTCCAGGCGAGGACGGTCTCGTACGCCCTGGCGTCTTCCAGGAGCAGGCCCGTGAGATCCACCGTACCGGCGAGCTGTTGCTGCTGGACCGGGTAGTACTTCTCGAAGCCCATGTAGTTGATCGCGGCCTCCTTCGTCTGGACGTCGGGAATCTTCGGGCCTTTCACGATGTGAATCGTGAAGTTCTTCTGGCTCTCGAAGTCCTTACCAAAACTGTCGCCATTGGTAGGGTCGATGCCGGTCGCCTGGAAGATATCCTGGTCGACGATGAAGCGCCAACGGGTGGAACGTACCGGATCGGGAAGATGGTCTATGTTTCCGGCCCAGAAGACCTTGTCGATATCAGGAGCAGTTTTTCCTATCATAGTTCACCTCCCTTACACGTTGCTGATGGTGATGCTGTTGCCAGAACTGGTCGCAAGGACCTCGGTCCTGAGGTAGATGTATCTGGTGCTCTTGGTCGGCTTGAGCTTCAGGTCGACGAAGAGCTTGTTCTGGTCGATGACTTCCGGGGTGTTGTTGGTGTCGTCGCAGATCACGACGGCATCGTAGAACGCCGACGGGTTGCTGTCGCGCATCATGTTCAACTTGGCCTGCAAGTCGCTGGAAATCTGGGAGCGGAGCGCTGCCGTGTTGAGGCGGAACACCTTGCCGTCCAGGTACTTGTAGAAGATCTTGTGGATGCCCGCGATGAGCATGGCCACATGGATCTGGTTGAATGCCGAGTCCTCCATCTGCATGGTGAAGTCGCCCCAGCAGAAGATACCGTCATCGTTGGTGCGGAACGGGTTGACGTGCGCGTCGCAGAGACGGGCGATGTCGGAATCCGGGTCCTCCGGGTAGTTGAACTTGCGTTCGTACTTGACCCTGGTGCACCATGCGCTGGGCACGATACCGGTGTCCTTGCCGGCCGGCACGTACCAGAAGATCGCGCCGGAACGGTTGGCCGTGATGAGGGAGGCCATGGTGATGGACGGGGCGATTTCCACGTTACGACGGGTAATCATCGAATCGTAGAAGAGCGGACGGGCATCATAGATGGCACCCCAGCGGCCGAGGGTGGACGGGAACCTGACCACGTCCTTCTTCAAGGCGTTGTCAATGTTCTGTTCGGCCACGCCGTCGAACAGGGCGAAGCAGTCCTTGCGGAGTTCGCAGATGTTCAGGATGGCCTGGATGACCGTGGTGTTCAGGCTCTCGCGGCCCGACCAGCCGAAGTTGTTGATGTCGTTGCCGGCAGCGACGAAGAACGTCTGGTCAGCCTTGTCCTTGTCGAGGAACAGGGAGTAGGCGGTGGCGAGAGTGGAAGTGCTCGCGTTGTTCTTCGGATCGTAGGTCCAGATGGCGTTCCATACGACGGCCGGGTCGTCACGGTTGAACGAGACTGCCGTGACGCTCGCGGCGGGGATGCCGTCGACGACCGTCTCGGAGAGGTCCCAGGATTCGTCCTCGAGGAAGGAGTCCAGGATGCCCGACTCGTTGAGCACGAACTTCAGGCCGGAACCCTCGAACTCGGTGTCGGCCGTGTCGCCAATGAAGAGCTGGGTCTCGTTGTGGACGTACTCGACCACCGTGCCGTCGAAGTTGTACACCTGGCCGTTGAAACGGTAGGTGCAGGACATGTAGAGGCGCGCCACGGACTCGCCTTCCGCGGTAAGGTCATAGACCTTCTCGGTGGTGCCAGTGTAGTTGACGTCCTCGTAGCGGAGGTTGGCGAGGCCGAGACCCACGAAGTTGGCACCGATGTCGGAGTCGCGCAGGACCTTGTCGCTCTGCATGACGACCGCGGTGTCCTTCATGGACAGCTGGTAGCCGAACACCCCGTACTCGCCGAACAGCGGGTTGCCTTCCGTCACCACCGGGGCGGTGAGCTTCTGGACGCTGCTGTTGACGGTCACGTCGTAATTGCCGATAAGATAGAGGTCGACCATCACGCTGGTGTCGGTCTTCCCGGTGAACACCCTGGCATCGCCGCCATTGAAGCCGGCGGGGGCCATGGCGGACAGGGTATAGACGTACGGTCCGGTCGGTTCCTGTTCGAAGTCGATGTAGGTCTCGACAGTGGTCACGAGCCATTCGACCTGCTCGGTGCCGGCCTCGTCCACGTACGAGAGTGCGACCTTGACCTTGGTGCCCTTGGCGTACTGTTCCTCGGACACGAACTCCATGGACCTCGGGGTGCCGTTCACGGTCACCGTGACCGCGTCGTACAGCTCGACGCTGTTGGAGGGCATGGCCGCGTAGGCGGTCTTGTTCGTGGCGGAGAGGTTGAGGAGCTGGAGCTGGCGGTAGTCCGGACGGTATTCGCCGTCGACGGACACGGTGTCGATGAACGACGCATCCACCGCGTCCTTGACGGTCACCTCGTTGGTAAAGCCGTTGATCGCGGTGACCGTGCTAAGCTTCAGGATGCCGTCCCCCTTGATGGCTTCCGGCGTGCCGGTGCCTTCCTCGGAATGGGAGGCCTGGCCGCGCACGATGGCGACGAGGTCGCCCACCGCGTAGTCGAACGCGCTTCCGTTGGTCATGCGGATGGTCCTGGTCTTGCCGGCCACGAACTCGTCCGCCCCCATGTCGATGTCGTTGGCCACCACGTTGCCGGTGTAGCCGAGGCGGGAGCTGCGGAAGGCGGCCACCAGGGCGTCACGGACACGACCGGCGTAGTCAAGGTCGGACTCGTCCTCGCCCCTGGACGGGACGTCGAGTGTCACGTAGTCGTAGTCGGATGTCCACCCGGACGCGAGGTTGCGCACCGTGAGGGAGCCGAACTTGGACGGGTCGGCCACGTCGGCGACGAACCATGCGGAGTCGTCCACGTAGAGGCGGGCGCCGTACTCGGTCTCGGCGTACAGGAACGTGCCGCTATGGATTGCGGGCACGGGGCCTTCGCCGTATTCCCATTCGAGGGTAACCACGTCGTTGTTGCAGACGCCCGGGATCGGCTGTTCGAGCTCGACCGGGAGCTCGGGGTCGGTCACGGATGCGAGCGGGTTGCTTGCCCTGTCGAAGGTCTGGTAGTTCTCGTTCGCGATACGGATGGCGACATTGTTGTTGCCCTGGTCCTTCACGACCAGCATCCATCCGTTGGGGACCGTGTCGGAGAGCGCCTTGATGCCTTCGCTGTCCAGTCGAAGCGCGGAGAACAGCTTGGCGCCGCGGCCGGTCACGGCAGTCTTGACGGTCAGGTAGTCGGCGTCGCCGTCCACCGTGTCGCCGGCGGAGAACATGAGCACCGTGGATGGCTTGTAGCCCATCATGCAGGCGTTGTGGGTGGCCTCGTCAGCGGCGCTGATGTCGACGTCCTTGCCGTCGATGCCGGCGACCACGAACTTGCAGAAGGTCTTGGTGTTGGTGTCGGCCGGACCGTACACCACGTCGCCCACGATGAAGCCGGGGTTGACGGCCAGCGTGACACGGAACGTATCCGGGTCGCGGTCCTTGAGGTCGTCCGGCTGGCCCACGATGTCGTAGGTCGTCACGGCACGGCGTGCCGAGCTCGGGTCGGCACCCATGATTGCGAAGAGGACCGCGTCACCGTCGCCACGGGACTTCTCGCTCTCCTTGAAGCTCTCGTCGGCGAACACGCGGAAGTCCACGTTGGAGCCAGAGGACACCGTCTCGGAGATGTTGTTGATCTTGCGGGTCACGCCGTAGCCCGCGGCGCCGTCGGACTTGTACCTCGTGGCGGCGAAGTACTCGATGCCGATGGAGTTCTGGAGACCCTTGGCGTGCTGGGCCGCCTTGCGGTCGTAGGACACGACGAAGCAGTCGGTCTTCAGGTCGCGCTTGCGGGAGTCGCTCATGTCGATCTCCTCGCCGTACGGACGGACGTACTGCACGTGGCCGCCGGCGTCGAGAACGGCGCGTGCGGCATACATGCCCTGGTTGTACTTCCAGTTGTTGAAACCGATGCCGAAAGTCCTGTCCATCGTGGCGGTGTTGGTCAGCTTGACGACCTTGTTCAGCTCGCCCTTGGGGGCGAAGCCTACGATAGCACCGACCGCGTTCGGATTCTCGATCACGGTATACTGAGAACTGTCTTTGAGCTCTATGCGAACTCCGGGCGCCCCCATCTTTGTAGCCATGGAAAACCTCACGGTTGTTACTTTTTCTGCGTGAAGTTTATGCGGTGGTCAAATTTTTTAAGGCATGAAATGGGCGAAAAACGGGGCAAAGGCTATAAACTTCGCCCGAACGAGAGGTTTTTCGTATGGACAAGAGAGGCGTTAATATCGAACTGAACAGGCTGAAGGACATGAACCCGGGCCAGGAGGCCCTTATCGAGGGCGTCCAGAAGCTGTTCAACGAGAAGGTGGAGACCGCCACCCCGGAACAGAAGCGTTCCCTGCTGATGTTCCCCATGCAGTACGCCGCCTACCGCATCAGGACGAGCCCGAGCGAATGGACAACCCAGCTGCACCGCTGGGCCGACAACCTCCTCGACACGCTGCTCCGTCTCGACCCACTCTACCTCACCACCCGCGACTCCTCCGGGGACACCGTGCTCCACCGCATGGTGAAGGCGGCCACCGGCGAGTTCACCGAGCAGGTCGACTACGACTATATAAGGAAGCTGCTCGACAAGGACATGGGCTTCGTCGCACTGCAGTCCCCGTTCGAGCAGGAAGGCGCGAAGGCCGGCTCCGTATGGATGCTGAAGGACGTCGACGGTAACACCCCGATGGACATCCTGGCCGACGTCGCCATAGGGAAGCCCGAGTCCGGCATTCCCGCCGACGACCGCCTGCTCGCGATGCTCGACGAGTTCGCCAATGCGCCCGTCGGCGAAATAGACGTGTCCGCAGTGCCCGAGCAACGGCCGGCACCTGGACCCGAAAGCAACAAGGGCACCGGGACCGAACCCGATGCCGTCGAAACAAATGATGTAACCGGAGCCAAGCCGGAGGCCGAACCTGCCCCTGCAGTCGAGCCGAAGGTTGCAGGGGGCACCGGGGACAAGAAGGCGCCGGAGGACGCGAAGCACCATCCGGCACCGGAGGCACGGGAGCAGGAGACCGTGCCGAGCAAGGTTACCAAGTCAGTCCTCGAGGCCCTCCTCAGACTTTAGACCGTCGAAGTCCTTCTTCACCTTACCAAACATCTCATTGAGGCCAGCATCGTCGTAGAACATGTTGGCGGCTATTTCATTGGCCTTCTCACCGGACCTGAATCCGGCCCTGGCCATCCTGCCAGCGGTGGCCTCGTCCACCCCGAAGAGTTCCATTATTTCATGTAAGTTGTTGTCAATCATATATTTGGAGTCTTCTTAAGGTTGCGCTTTATCTGCCTTTCTTCCTTGTTGAGGCGGGAAATCATCAATTCCGGCTCGTATTTCCGCATGTAGGCCTCCTCGATCTCGTCCTTGTCGACAAACCCGTATCGGAGTGCCGCCTTGACGCAGTTCCTGGACATTCCGGCAATCTTCATCATGTGGTCGATGAACTCCTCCTTCTCCCTGGTCGCCCCCGTCTTCGCACGGGTCCACTTCAGGTTCAGTCCCATCCCGTTGAACGTGTTGAACGCCCGTGCCTGCAGGTCCTTCGGGAGCTTCTGGAACTGGAGGTCGTTCAGTACCCTGACGTACTTGCGCATTCTGGTATCCATGGAAAGGTACCTGCACGTGTTGTACATCTGGAACTCGTTGCAGTCCGTCTCGGTCACCTGGCGGCCTTCCTTCCTTTCTTCCATGAAGCGGAACGGATCGTAGGTACTCATAGTAGCATTCCCCTTATCGTTTCCTGGCCGTCATGGCTGTCCAGCCATTCCTTCCTGTTATTAAACCACTTTTGCAGAAACATATATCAAATATACATATATAGAACATTTATTAGATAGACATAAGGAGAAATATAACCTATAAATAGCAAATAAATAAGAAATTTTTAATATTTTGGATTTATTTCAGGATTTAGATTTATATAAAACTTATGCATATAGATATAACGTACATGCATAATGTATAAGGTACTCGATGAAAGCCAATGAAGTAATGAAAGTGCTTGGAATCTGCCGGCAGACCTTGTTCAACTACAAGAAGTCCGGGAAGATAAAGATACGGGCAAAACTAAGTCCGACCTTTTACGACTATGATGACGAGAGCGTATACCGTCTGATCGGTGATGCAAGCAAGAACGACAATAAAATAATAGTAAGCTATTCCCGGGTATCAACGCAAAGCCAGCGCAACCAGTTGAAGGAGCAGCAGGAACGAATCTACAATTCCTGCATAAGCCGCGGGATTACGTTGTCCGAACAGTATTCCGACATCAAGTCCGGAATGAACAGCGACCGCAAGGATTTCCAGGAACTGATCCGCCGCGTAATACGCGGCGAGATCGAACTAGTGGTTGTCGAAAACAAGGACAGGCTGATCCGCTTCGGGTTCGACCTTCTGGAATCGGTATTTAATTACTTTGGATGCAAGATACTCGTACTGAACGACATACTGGACAACAAGACTTACGAACAGGAACTGACCGAGGACCTGATCTCGATCATCCACTACTTCACGATGAAGAACTACTCGCACCGACGCAAGCTGAACAAGCTCCGCAAGGAACTGGAAACCGAGAAGAAATGAAGACGGTAAAGCTGGACATATCCAACGAGGTGCACTTTCTTGAGGACATGCGGTCGTACAACCGCATCCGCAGGATGGCGTTCAACCGTTTCCGAGAAGGGATGGAGGAGAAGGACGTCCGCGCTGAAATCGCCGGATATTACAGCGAGGGTTCGTGGTTTACCCAATGCGCTATCATGGATGCGAAGGGATTGAATACCAGGGTGAAGGACGAGAAGGCACCTCTGTTTGGGGGTAAGCATCTCCTGCACCGCTACCTTACGCACAAGATAACGAAGGAAGAATACCGTTATGCCCGGCTAAGCCCTATCTGCATACAGGGCGAACGGCTGCAGGGAGCGAACCGCAGCTTTGATTTCGATTTGACCAACTGCAAGGTGACGTGGAAGGCATCCCGCGACAGGCACGTGGACATCCATTTCGTGAAGCCGAAGAAGAACGTATGGAAGGAACTACGGAAGGTCCAGGAACTTATCGACCTGCGTGAGATCACCGTCACTGCCCGTTTCAACGAGAAATACCTCTGGCTATCGTACGAGGAATCGCTGACGTCGGAAATCCAATACGATGGATTGAAGTCGAACCGCATTCTCGGTATAGACATGAACCCGAGCAATATCGGCATATCAATCATCGAATTCGATGGACAGGACAATTTCAAGGTTCTACACAAGGAAGTGTTCGACATATACAAGTTAACCCTCACTTCGGGAAAGAGCAGCGACGACCCGGAATCGAAGTACCGTACGAATAAGCGAAAGCACGAGACTATCCAGATAGCCCACATCATAGACAGACTAATGGATGTATGGAAGTGCGGTAAATTATCCATAGAAGAACTCAAAATCAAGCCTTCGAACAAGAAGAAAGGCAAGAAGTTCAACCGGTTATGCAACAACGTATGGAATAGAAGGCTTTTCAAGACGAAGCTCAACATGCTCGCGAACGAGCACGGCTATGACTTCGTCGAAGTGAACCCGGCATATAGCTCGATTATCGGAAACTTCGAGTACGGAAACGAGAATACGCCCGACTCGATCGCAGCGAGCATCGAAATCGCTCGCCGGGCACACAAGAAATTTCAAAAGGGATGGTTAATTCCAGCTTTCAATATTCATTGCCTAGACGAGCAGTGGAAGCAAACGCTAGGCAAGGTGGGTAGCTGGAAGGCGCTGTCTAACAAAATTAAAAAACTTGGACTGAAATACAGGTTCCTGCTATTGGATTATCTCCAAAATGCAGTTTTCAGCAAATCCTATACTAAAGCCAACTGGACTTGCTATGCTTTCGCGTAGCTTTGTATAGTTTTTGTATTTTATAGTAGCTTTCGAGGATTTCCCGCCAGAATTCCTGCCGGTAGACCGGTGTCTGTTCGCCGTTGCGGTACTCGGCCGCAGAATACGAGAAATAGTACCGCCATACGTAGCACCACAGGATGCCGGACATGCTGCCGTACTGTCCGGACGCCATGGAGTCCCTGAGGAACGCCAGAGAGTAACGTTCGTGCAGTTCCGGGTGCCGCATGACACCCCCGTACGTGATGTCGAACGAATCCGGCTTCAGGGAGGTATGGAAATGGGCGCATATGATGCCGTGCGGGTGCAACAGGTCGGGTTCCATGGTGATGTCGGTGAAAGCGACCGGCACGTTCAGTCCGATATCCGTCTCGTAACCGCCGCCCGATAGTAGCAGGCTCACTAGCGGTGTCTCGTCCTCGACCGAAAGTATAGGGAGCGCCGGGTTGTCCAGCTCGGCCGCATATCTTTCACGGGCAAATTCGGAAGTCATGTGGACGATGCCGCTGTTCGGCCAGGGGAGTGTCGATATGAGCGGGAGCGCCCTCCAGCGCCGGTCGGCGTCGACCAGCCTGCGACAGTACTGCTCGATTGACACGTCGGGCACCAGGCGGCTCCTGTAAGATATTCAATCTATATAAAAGTGCTAACAATCATATAAATTGACCTAGAAAATAGTACATTACTGCACAAGAAAACCCTTTTATCTCCGTCAAGCATTTTCTAAACGCAAGTCCTTGTCAGCAA
>Ga0310694_10000751_pt1 | contig 40666 bp, 43 predicted proteins | sample 174DNAGHGhighgp2_FD_203884 | JGI IMG/M metagenome (GOLD analysis project Ga0310694, IMG submission 203884) | Sheep rumen microbial communities from Palmerston North, Manawatu-Wanganui, New Zealand - 1742 DNA GHGhigh gp2 (v2) (version 2) | ecosystem: Host-associated > Mammals > Digestive system... | reverse complement strand
GGGGCTGATTCGGCCCCCGCACTCCAGAAAGTCCATGATGGCGACCAGGTCGCGCTTGGCGCGGTCCCGGCTCGTTTTAATGTTGCTCTGTCCCCGGCACTCCAGCAGCACCTCCACCAGGTAGTCGGTCTCCAGGCCGCTCAGGTGATGATGCTCCAGGATCCGGTCCACCTTGGCCCGCATCCGGTCCCGGTGCTGGGTGATTTCCTGCAGTGTCATGCGCTTGTACACTCCTTTCAGCTCCGTCTCATATCCGCCGCCCCCGGGCAGCTGGCAAAGTGGCTCACAAAGCCCAGTTTCACGCCGGTTTCCGCCGCGTCCCCGGCCTGCCAGCCCCGGTCCGTGGTGCCGTCCGGCAGCACCAGCAGCTGGTCCCCGTTCGGGTCCGGGATGTAATACAGCGGTTCCCAGTCCACCGGCAGGCGCTTGCCCTTTGGTGTCCGGAAAAACTGGATCGGCTCCCCGCAGATCTTTCATCTGATCAAGCACGTCCTGCCTCCTCTCTGGTTCGTCCTCCGGCCACAGGGCCGGTTGGTTCTCTCGCCGGCGCGCCGGCCGGCAGACGGTCCGGCACATGGTCAGGCGCCCTCCTGCCGGTCGGCGTCCACATTTTGTGGATTCCTGGGCACAAACAAGTCCTTGAATGCGCGCGGCATTTCGATGCCGAAGGCCTCCGCCATCTGGTCAACCTCTGTCGCCGTCGGCTCCTGCTTGTCGTTGATGATGCTGTTTGCCTTGCGGTAGCTCCAGCCCATGGCCTTGGCAAAATTGGAAATGGAGCCGTAAACGCTCACCGCCAGGCCCTTCTTTGTCATCCTCTGCATTCTCTCACCTCCTGTCCACAATTTGTGGCCCTCTCTAAAATATCACTGTTTGGTTTTCTTGTCAACAGTTTGTGTATATTTTTCTGTTCTCTTGCTGTTTGTCCACTAGGCGGATATAATAATGGCAGGGGGTAGCATTATGAAAAAGGTCAGTTCTGTCGAAGAAAGGCTGTCAGCTCTTCTGGATGGTATCGCTCAATCCGATGCCGCCATTGCAGATGCCGTCGGTGTTTCACGCCAGGCATTGAGCAGCTGGCGCACCGGCGTCCGGTCTCCGAAAATGTCCGCAATCGTCCTTTTGGCAAACTATTTCGGCGTGGATCCTATCTGGCTCATGGGCTATGATGTCCCGCAGCAGGATCCTCCAGACGTTGTGCCTCTGTATTCCGCCGATGAGGCGGAGCTGGTAGCGCTTTGGCGTGGGGCGGAATTGAGTGCCCGGGAGATTGCCCGCGAAGTCCTGGCGAATCATCAGAAGAAAACCGAAGAAAAGCAGGCATAATCCTGCCATTTCACGCACAGTACATCAAGGAGTGATACCATGCCGCGCCAAACACTCACCCAGCGGCCGGACGGGCGGTTCCGGTGCAAGTTTAAGGGCCAGGAATTCTATGGCTCCTCGCAGAAGGAAGCGCTGGCGAAGCGGGATGAATACAAAAAGCAGCTGGCCCTGGGGGAGCAGCTGCGGGAGCGGGGAATCCTGACGGGGACGTATTGCCTGCGGTGGCTGAAGACGTACAAGTCGCAGGTGACGCCGGCGGTGAAGGATGCCTATCAGCGGCATATCCGGCGGTTCTGCACCTTCGCGCCGGACGGGACGCAGCTGGGGGATCTGCCGCTGAAGGATATCACCGCTTCGGATATCAAGGCGTATTTCGATAGCCTGGCCGGGCTCTCGTTTTCCTCCGTCCGGGGATATACGGGCACGGTCCGGGCGGTTTTCCGGGCGGCCCTGGCGGACCGGGTGATCCTCCACAATCCTGCCCAGGCGATTGCGGCGCCCCGGGCGCATAAGGGGTCGCACCGGGCCCTGGAGCCCTGGGAGATGGAGCTGATCCGCACTGTGCCGCACCGGGCGCAGCTGGCGGCCCTGGTGATGATGTATGCCGGCCTGCGCCGCGGGGAAGTCCTGGCCCTGGATATCGACCGGGACGTGGACTTCCAGCGCGGCCTGCTCCACGTTCGGGAGGCGGTCCGCTTTGTGGGCCAACACCGGCCCGAGCTGGTGGACCCCAAAACGGAAGCCGGCGCCCGGACCATTCCCCTGTTCAAGCCCCTGGCGGATGCCCTCCGCGGGCACCACGGCCGCGTCCTTTCCTCCGCCTCCGGCAAGCTGATGACGCAATCCGCCTGGAAGCGCTGCTGGGCCTCCTACATGAACGCCCTGGCCGAGGCCCGCAACGGCTCCACCCGCCGCTGGCACCAGGGCGAATGGCGCCCGGTGGATATCCGCGCCCATGATCTCCGCCATACCTTCTGCACCCTCCTGTATAACGCCGGCGTGGACGTGAAAACCGCCCAGCGGTGGATGGGCCACGCGGATGCCCAGGTCACCATGCAGATCTATACCCACCTCACCGCGGACCGCGCCGCCGCCTCCACCGCCGCCATGGATTCCTACCTGTCCGGGGGTCAAAACGGGGGTCAGGAAAAATCAGCGGCCACTCTATCCCGCGCCGTATAAGGCGCCTGGTCTCCTCCGCCTCTGTGCTTCGGGACCAAAAGGCCGCGGGTTCGAGTCCCGCCACTTCGACACTCTCAAAGCCTTGTAAACACTGCGTTTGCAGGGCTTTTGCTTTGTCCTCCAGCTTCCCCCGTTTTGCCATTTTTACCCCCATTTTGGACGGCTTTGGGGGTCAAAGCGGGGGTCAAAAAAGCCCGGCTTTCGCCGGGCTCCGCAGCCTTTAGCGCTCCATTTTGTCCGCAAGGCGCTGCAGCTCCATCCGCGTCTGATCGTCCGGAGCTTCTTCCATCATTTCCCGGATCCTGTCCGAGAGGCCGCTGCTCCTGGCATAGCGGCCCATGCTGTCCCGTCGGTAGCTATTGCGGTAGGAACCACGGCCAGCACCATCGTCGTATGCTCTGGCATATCCACGGCCCATGCCATCATAGCTCCGCCGGCTCATGCCCTCATAGGCAGCGCTATACTCATCCTCGCCCTCCTGGGCCTCGCTCATGGCCATTGTGGCCTTCACGCTTTTAATTGCGTGGGTCAGCTTGTCCACGTAGTCCAGGTCTGCCGCTGTCATCTTCCCGCCGGCAATGCGCAGCTTTTCGTTTGCCTTTTTGAGCTCATTCCCCAGCGTCTCGCACATTTCGTGCATCTCTTTGCTATAGTCCATTTTGTCCTCCTCATGCCACCCGGTTGATCGTCAGATTGGCGTTTTGCAGCTGGATAACAGGTGTCGGCACGGTCGCCGGGTCCTCGTCCGCCGCCACATACCGCACGGACAGCGTGAAGCAGCAGCCCTTCGGCACGGTGATGATTGCCGTGGAAGTGACATTGCCGTACACGTCTACCGCCGCCGGGGTGAAGATGGCCCGGCTGGTCAGCCTGGGTTCTCCATTCACCGCCAGCGACACCGCAATCGGCGTAACAGCTCCGCCCGTGGGAATTGCAATGTTCCCGTTGAACGTCACCTGATACCTAGCAAAACAATTTGGAGTGATACCACGGAGGATAAAGATCCCCGTTTCATCTTCGTGGAAAACGTACCCACGGTTGCAGGGGATGGATGCCTCAAAGATCGCGGGCTGATTCAGGGAAATCAGCTGTTCCGCGTTGGCAAGATATTCAGCCATGGTATCCCCCCTTTACGCCACGCCGCCGCAGCCGCAGCCTACAGCGTTGCCGTTGCAGCTGAAGATCGGCTGGTTCCCGTATACAGGCTGGCACGGAATTGGGCAGGAGCGGAGTTCATTCACCAGGCCATTAGCCGTGGATGCCAGGCCCTGCTGAATGAAAGCATTCTGCGCAGTCTGGGATTCCCGCAGCGCTGCCATGTTCAGCTGATTCTGAAGTCCAGTATTCTCCCTCTGCGCCTGTGCCAGCTGGTTCTTCACGCCATCCAGCTCCAGGGCGCACAGTTTGTCCAGGATCGCCTGCGTGCTGCGGGTCTGGGCGTCGATGATGTCCCGCGTGTTCTGCATGGACTGCGTGCGGTCGGCGCAATTCTCGGTCGCTACGGTGTATTTCAGGTCAGCCGTAGCCGCCCGGTTGTCGCAGCAGCACTGCGCCAGCTGCGCCTGCAGAGCATTCATGCCGGCGGTGTTGGCCGTCTGCGCCGCGTAGGAGCGCTCCATGTCTGCGATCTGGTTGGTGTACATCTGCTGGGCCAGCGCGTTCTGCGCGCCGGTCACCGACGCAGTCACGCCCGCGAAACCGCTGCAGAGCTGATTGCTGATCCCGTACACACCGTCCCGGATGCTGTTGATGTTGCCATTGATCATCTGGTCGCGGAAACCGTTGTTGATGTTCTGGCTGTTGTTCATCCAGGGATAAAGTTCACCGGCGCCGCCAAAGCCGCCGAAGCCATTGCCCCAGCCGCCCAGCAGAATGAACAGCAGGATGATCCAAAACCCATTCCCGCCGAAGCCGAAACCGTCTCCGCCATTGTTCGCCATAGGCGTTACAGGCATAACCATGCCGTTTTCATCAGTAAGTGCCATCTTTTACACCTCATGTGTTCATATTGATCTACCGTCTGCGCGCCGGACGGTTGGATCCTTATTTAAGGCCGATCATCTGCTGCAGTTGCCTGGCCATCTGGTAGGCCTGCTGGTACTGCTGCTGGGATACCTTCCCGGAGTTCAGCAGCTGCTGCACCTGTTGCTGCGGGTTCCCCTGCAGCGTTCTGGCGAATTGCTGAAGCCGCTGCACCAGGTTCCCGCCGGTCTGCTGCCCCTGCGTTCCCAGGTTTTCGAAAATGCTCATTCCTGCGCCTCCTTGCTCTTCAGCGCGGCCAGCCGCTGCTCCAGCTCATCCCTCGTCACATAGCCAGTCAGATCCAGCGTTTTCTCTTCCTGCGCCGGCGGCCTTCGATCATAGAACACGGTGTTGATTTGCCCCGTCACCGATGCCGATTTCACCGCCAGGAACGTATCATCGTTTGCTACAAATATCTGTGTAGTCCCCGCCGCCACCGGGAACTCTAGTACGGTCTTTTCACTCGGTGCCGGGAATACCTCCGCCATTCTCGATGCCGGCATGGGCTGTGCCTGCTGCTGATAGGGCTGCTGATACTGCGGGAAATATTGCGGATAGCCCACCGGAAAACCGTTGTTATAAGCCATTTTCAGTCCTCCTTTGCCCAGTAATAGGCCACCGTCTCCATGCTGCTGTCCCAGCTGTCAAACAGGATACCGTCCCGGATCGTCGCTACGTGGCCCCCAGTTGCCACCACGTAGATCCCCTCCGGATGATCTTTGGCAAATTCCCGGATCGTGTAGCAAGCCGGGCAGCTGTTCGGCACAGCATGCCGGCTGAAACCTTTTTCTCGCAGAACGGCGCCCCATACCGCATCTGAACTCGGCATATCACACATGAGATAGCCGTTTGAACTTGTCTGCGCGTAGGCCTCCTCCCAGCTGATATCCAGCGCCTTGGAAATCGCCCGTACAGAGCAATCGCCCACCATTCGGCCCGCCGGGTTCGGGTTGTAGAATTTCCACATGGCGTGCCCTCCTTTGTTTTCAGCATACAAAACATGGCAGAAAATCACGATCAAGCGTACGACTTACTTTCGGCCTGCTTTTGTATGGTTTTTGATAACAAAAAAAGGCTGCACTTGCAGCCATGAAAAAGCCCCGCTTCATCAGCGGGGGATGTGTTTCATTACGCGCTCTGTCGCTTTGTATACGATGCTTTTTGTTTGTTGCACAGAAAGTCCGAACTCTTCCGCCAGTGGCTCATAGCAGATACCATCCAGCAGCCTGCGTTTGATGATCTGCCTGTTCCGCTCGGCATTGGGCCCGATGATCCATTGATCAATCAGTGCTTCGATCTCGTTCCTGGATAGGTCCATCCGCAAAAGGTCCCGGCTCACTTGGCCTTCACCCGTCCTGTGCCGTTGCAGGTTTTGCATTTTTTATACCCGGTGTTTCCGCCCGTTTTTCGCACCCGTTTTTTAACGGTCACCCGCTGCTTCGCCATAGGTTATATCACCATCATTCCCGATGTAGTTATTTGTGCCAGTGTCGCTCTGCTGTTCCACGGTGGTTGTGATGTCCTCGAATTGGTTTTCATAAACAATCCAGCCGATATTCGTCAGAACGAACGCCATGAACACGATGATCAGCAGCACCCAAAGGCGTCTGTTCACGCGCTCCATTCGGAGCATCTCGCCTTCATGGGCAAAATATGGAATCATGATCTGTTCTTTTTGCATGCTTTCCACCTCACTGTTCCATTTTATCGGGCGGTTTTTTCGTCACGCCTGGCGCTTCCTCCTGTATCTCTTCCGCCGGCACCTCATACCACCCGCCGGAGCTGTCCGCCAGGCCCTCGCCCAGGATATACGCCAGGACGCTGGCCGCGCTGAGGATCAGCGCCCCCAGCTTTTCGGCCTGCTCGGCGCTCTGGCCCAGGTAGATCAGCAGGCCGGTCACGAAGCCCACCACGGCCATCCAGAGTTTGCGGCTTGTCAGCTTGCGCACCCAGTCGATTTTGTTCATGATTCAAGCCTCCTGTCATAGATTGCCTTGTTCTCGAACTTCTTGTATGCGTCCAGATACCAGGCGGCGCGGTCGCCGTCATAGGTCAGCTCGTAATACATGCCGTCGAACAGGGTTGTTCCGATCAGGTATTTGGCGTTTTGCAGGGTCTTGCATTTCCAGACGATGTAAAGCTGGAACTCCGGTTCCGGGTCTGACTTGTCCAGATGGTCAAGCACATACTGACGGATGATATCAAGCGCAATGTTGTCCATAGCTTCTCCTTCTCCTTGTGTACAGTTATGTACGATCATGTACGCGAACATGTACACCAATGTACGCCGATGTACGCGAACATGTACGAAAGTGTACGAAAAACTTGCGACAAAACTTGCAACCAGTAGCAAGTTGGTATCAAGTTTCCGGGCGCTCATGCCTCTCCGTCGGCAATTGCAGCATCTGGTTCCGCAGCCCGGTCACCACGCCGTTCCCGCCCAGGGCGTGATAGGCGTTGTACATGTCCTCGATGCTCGTCCGGGTGTTCACACTGCACCAGCCGTCCCGGAAAGCACTCTCACAATCCATCGTGATTTGCCGCCGCAGCAGGCTCCGCATGCCGTCCCGGATCGCCTCATGCTCGGCCCGCTCCCGTTTCACCTGCCCCGCCAGATGCCGGTAGAGCAGGCCCAGCCCGGCGATGAGCAGGCCGAAGAGCCACTGCACCCAGTATTTCACAATCCAGTCAAGCATTCGGCTCACTCTCCCTCTCCGCCTCTGCCAGCGGGCAAATCTCCAGGATTTTGCGGTACTGCTCCCAGGTCACGCCCTCGATGGTCACTCTGTACGTCGGCTCCATCAGCCCACCCCCGTTTCGGCGGTGATGGCGTCCCGCAGCTGCTCCCAGAGCTCCCGGGGCAGGGTGACGCTAATCATGCCCGCCTCGGACGCGTCCTCGCTTGGCGTCATGGGCCGCAGGAAACGGTCCATCATGTATCCGCTCTTGCTGCCGTACTGCACCGGCCGCCAGCCGTCCTCATCCTCCCCGGCCAGCACCGTCGTGCCGTTGGGAATCTGGGTCAGAGTGCTGCCGCTGGTGGACGGCACAGCCCGCAGCCGCACCTTTTCCCCCGGCGTGCAGGTGACAATCATGGTCTGCTTCTCCATAGGTATCACGCTCCCATACTCCACGGCCTTCAGGCGGCCCACGCATCCCCACTTCTCGATGGGGTCACGGCTGAAACCGGCTTTCACGCTCTTGGCATTCAGCACGTACCTCCCGGACGAATCCACCAGGCCGATGTGATAGTAATCGTTCTTGTCGCTGCTGTCCGCGTACCGGGCAGGCAGGTCATACCCGCTCTGCCCGGGCTCGCGGACTTTGAAAGCGGCCATGCCCGGCTCGGCGGCCTCGATGCCCTGCAGGCTGCGCACGTAATTTCTCGCGATGTTGTTGCTTCCGTGGGCAATGCTCTGGCCGAACTGCTTGTATGCGTAGACAAAGGCCCCGGAGCAGTCCACGCAGCCCTTCCGCGCCGCGCCCCAATCATAGGCCCAGTGCTCGCGGTACATCTGCTCAAACACGGCAATCAGGTCAGCAACCGGGATCATGGTCATCCCTCCCCAGCTGCACGATGCACATCAGCACCACGCCGGTGATAACCCCCAGAATCCACCAGAACGCGGCCATGGCTTAGCCCTCCGCCGCTTCCTCCGCCTCCGGGAAGCCGCCGATGCTCTCCCGCAGCATCTGCCGGCCGTCGGCGCGGGTCATGGTCACGGTGGCCATGACGCGGGCCGCGGAGCCGGTGTAGATCGCGGACAGGCGGCTGTAGTAGTCCGCCCGTGCGGCGTTCATGGCCTTGTCGGTGTCGCCGCCGTAGGTGTTGCTGTCGAAGGTCTTCGGGTAGCCCTGCACGGTGCTGTAGACGCCCTCCGGATGGGCCTCGCTGGTCACAACTTGGGTCGCGTTAACGATGTAGATAGTACGTGCCATAGTTCATTCCTCCTGTTAGTTGTTAATGTGTGCGGTCAGAATTACCAGATAGGTAGTCCCGGCGCGGTATTTAGTGATTGATGCATACGTACTTGCCGGAATTGTGACGCTTGTTTCAGAAAGTACAATATCAGCGGCAGTAAACGATGTGGACCGAAATCCGCCGCTTGCACCAGCGTCCAATCCAGCAACGGTATTCTGCATGATCTTGTCGTCGCTGTCCCGTTTCCAGAACGTCCCTGTAAGCATGGTTGCATTCATCTGCTGATTCGTCAGATTTACTACAGTCACGCCGCTGGGTGCAACGCCAAGCGTATGCTGGATCGTAATGCCGTCCGAATCATCCTCGTCAAAGTTGATGATATACGCCTCAACGTTTGACGGTAGTGATACGCCGCCAACCTGCATCAGCCGTCTACGCATCATGGTCATGCCGCACTCACCTCCCGGATCAGCGTCACCCCGGCCCAGATGTCCACCTCGTAGGTCTTCCCGGCCTCCAGGGTGTCGCCGGTCCGCTGCGTCTCGCCGGTGATGGTCAGCACCGTGGCCGCGCTGCTCGGGCACGTGAACATAAAGTGATATTCCGTGTCCGACGTCACGGTCAGGGTCAGCTCGGCAACCTCGCCCCATTTGTACGTCACCGGGCAGGGCTGCAGGGTCAGGGTGGTGGCGGGGTTGGTGATGATGCTCACCACGCCGCCGCCTCCGCCGCCGTTCTCCACGGCCGCCAGGATGGCCCGTCCCGTTGCCTCGGTGACGTAGAGGGCCTGCGCAGCCGCCGGGTTGCCCTGCGGGGGCGTGCCGCCCAGGGCGCGCACAATTTCCTGGCCCGTGCCCTCTCTCATATACTGGCTCATGTTACCGCCTCCATCAGGTGTTGTTGATTATGCTGCGGATATAGTCCGCCAGGGTCTGCTGGCCGATATAGATGTCCCATGCGCTGGAAACGTACAGCCGTTTGTGCCCGCCCGGGTAGCCGCCGAAGCCCACGGCCTGGCCGACCGGATCCCACACCATGAAGGTGCCGCCCGTGGGGATGGTCCGCTCTACGGTCACGCTGCCCCCGGCTACGTCCGTCAGGGTGTAGCGCACCCGCCATGCGTACTGGCTGTCCACGTTGCCCCCGCCGAAAGTGAAGCCCTGGGCCTGCTGTGTGATGTCCTGATTCACCGCTGTGGCCAGGCTGTCCACGCCGTACTGGATCAGCAGGTGTCCCGTGTTGCCGTCGATCTGGCTCCAGGCCGGGGTGATGGCCGCGTGGATGTATTCGCCCTCCGGATCCGCCGCGCCGGTGCTGTCGCTCCGGTTCTCCTGGGTGTCCAGGCTCGGGGCCTGGTAGGCGTAGATCAGCACCTGGGCGGTGGCCGTGGCCGTCCGTCCCCGGCTGTCCGTCACGGTAACGGTGATGGTCCGGGTTTCCGTGGCCGCGCCCTCCGGCAGGTTCGTCAGGGGCTCCGTGGTGTAGCTGGCTGCCGTGGTGGTCACGGTGCCGCCGCTGCCCGTGGGGAAGGTGTAGGTGCTGATGGTGCTGCCGTAGGCCCCTTCCGCCGTGGCGCTGATGCTCAGATAGCCGATGCCCGCCAGCAGCTTGCCGTTCAGGCGTTCCGCCTGCGGGGTCACGGTGATGCGCACCGTGGGCACCACGGCAGGATTCACCCGGATGGTCACCGTTCCCGTGGCGCTGCCGATGAGGTTGTTGTAGCCGTTGAAGCTGTGCAGATACACTGATGCCGTGGCGGTGGTCCCGCTGGTAATCAGCTCCGCCCAGTTCTCCGGGATGGTCAGCACGGCCGCCGGCTCGTCGTCGATGTCCAGGAATACGCTGCGGTCCCCCAGCGTTACCAGGGCCCGCATCCACATGACGCCCTCGCCCTTGCGCACGGTCATGGTCAGGGTGCCGCCGGTGTTCACCGGGTCCGGGCTCAGGGTGTAGGTGCTGGGCTCCTCTGCCAGCTGCCAGGTCACGGTGATGGTCAGCACGCTGCCCGCCGCGATGGTTCCGGCCGTCCCGCCGGCGCCGCTCAATGTGATTTCTGTCAGGCCCACATACAGGGCCGGCGTGGTCTTCAGGGCCGCGGATCCCTCCCCGGTCCAATAGCTGTTCATGGCGCTGTCCACCAGATACGCCTCCGGGGCGTTGGTCCGTCGGATCCACGTGCCCACGTTCCCCGCGCCGCCCCGGGTGAATGTCAGCACCGCGCTGGTGATGGTATAGGCTGCCGCCGGCCAGGCTCCCGTCTGGGTCAGGGCGAAGCGGCTGTCCGAGCCTGTGACAAAAATGGTCCGGCTGCCGGGAATGGCTCCAGTGCTGAAAATCACCTGTCCGGTCGTTGCCATGTCACACCCCCGTCCAGCGGATCAGACCGCCCTCCACATACGCGCGGCAGTTGCCAATGGTGAATGTCCGGTCGGCTACAGCATGGGAGATATGCAGCTCCTGATTGCTCATCCAGGCCACTTTCGTGCCCTGGTTCCAGAAGCTCAATTCGTTGGCCGTGAACTGGGCCATGGCCGCGCCCTGCTGGATCCCCTCCACGGGCTGCCCGTCCACGGTGTAGGTGGCGGATTTCAGATCCTGCCCCACGGCGACGCCGTACACCGGAACGCCGTTTTCCACATACAGCAGGCCGGTTTTGATATACGCTTTCGTCTGGCTGATGTAGCTGGAAAAGTTTACCATGCCCTCCTGCAGCGGCGTGGTTTCTGACTGGTAGGTGAACTGCTGCACGATGCCCTGGGCCGTGGCCTCCAGCTTGTTCTCCGCCTGCTCCCGGTAGGTGCCGAACTCGCTCCGGGCCAGGTAGTCGCTGCGCAGGGTCTCCCGCAGGGCGTTCAGCTCCGTTTCCACGGTGTCGGCGGTCTTGATGATCAGGCTCCGCAGGCTGTCCGTCTGCTTGGCCATGGCCTGCCGGGCCTGCTTCTCCAGGCCGCCGCCCTTCAGGCCGGCCAGGATCCCGGCCTCCTCCGTGGCGAAGTTGTCCGCGGTCAGGTGCCCCAGGGCGCCGGTCAGCTCCTCGTGCAGGGTGTACAGGTAGCTGTACACCGCCCGCAGATCCTCCCCGCTGTAGGGCGGCGGGGTCAGCAATACGCTGCTCACGGTCCGTCCGCTCCTCCCATGTATACCATGCCCATGCTGATCAGCTTCACCCGTCCCCGCATGTTCAGCCGCAGCCGGAAGTGGTCGCAGCGCCGGGGCAGAATCGGCAGCATCATGGTCCGGATGGTTTCCTCCGTGCCGGATGCCGGGCCGTAGGCCTCCCCGTGCACGATCCAGCCGCCCTCCAGCTTGTTTGTCCCGTCGTACTGGGCGGCCACGCTCACCCAGCTGTCGGCCCCCAGCTGCAGGCGCAGGTTCATGCGCCCCAGGTATTTCTGGTCCTCGGTCTCATAGCCGAAGGGCCCCAGGATCGCCTGGGCGGTCACCGGCTGCCGGATGCCGTTCACGCCGTTCAGGTCCGCCAGGATATGCCCGCCGCTGTTTGTGATCATGGCGTACAGGCTGTCGTCCTGGCTGGCGAAGTATTCCACCCGGGTGTCCTCCAGCCGGTGCCATACGCCCCGGCCCCCGTCCCATACGTACAGGCGGAAGGTCCCGCTGCTGTCCTCCAGGCTGATGAAATACTTGCTGCCAAAGGCGCCGGCCCGGGCGTTGTGCATGGTTTTCAGCTCTGGGCCCAGGGGCGCCGAGATGGCCTGGGGCAGGGTGCCGTCGTAGGCCATGATCTCCGTCCGGCTCTTGTAATACAGGGTTTCCCCGGTGATGACCATGCTGCGCTCGCTGCCCTCTTCCACGCCCCGCAGCACGGTGGTGGTCATCTGGAAGTTGCTGGGCATGGTCCCGGATACCCTGTGCACGCAATTCTCCTTGAAGAAAGTCGGCACGCCCCGCAGGGTGCAGGCCCCGGTGAACTTGCCGTCCGTGCCCACGGATACCGTGTAGCTGTCCGTGGAAAGGCCCATATAGCTCCGCCAGTTTTTGAAATCCCCCAGCTTGCTGGCGTATATCTCGTTCAGTACCTGGCCGTCCGCCATGCCGTAGCGGCAGCCCCAAAGCCGGTTGTTGCTCTCGCAGATGAAGTCCAGGTCCGGTATCTCCCGGGCCGCGGTGATGGTCCCGCTCAGGGTCAGGCTGTGGTCCAGGATCCCCGCAACCACCAGGTAGTCCGTCCCCCGGGCATAAATGATCATGTCCGTGTCCAGCATGCGCAGCTGCTCGATGGTCTCCTCCGGCAGGTCCTCCGCCGTCCCCGCGGCCGCGAAGCCGTCCAGGTGCAGGCTGTCATACTCGGCAAACTGCGCCCCGATGCCCGGGGCCGTGATTTTCAGATAGGTGGTGGCAACCTGGCCCCATTCTCCCGTGGCCGCGCTGAATTGCATCAGGATATGGCGCTCCCCGCTGGTGTCGATCCACAGGGCCCCGTTGGCCGGATCCTCCGGCGCAATGGCGCTCACGGTGATGGTCAGCCCCAGGCTGGCATAGTCCAGCCCGTCCAGCCGGCACATCTGCACCGTGAAATCTCCCAGGCCCTCGCTGCTCCAGCTGGCGTCCATGCTCCCCTGGTCCGTGATGTCCACGGTGTTCAGATACTTTTTATCCGGCCAGATGCACAGATAGGCCCCCATGCTCACCAGCTGCTTCGGCTGCATGGCCGGGTCCGTGGATACGGTCAGCCCCGTGTCGTACTCCCCGAAATAGACATGCCCATCGTCGATCAGGCACAGGCTGTCCTTGCCCAGGATGCCCGCCGGGTCCGTCAGGGTTTTCACCAGGCCCATGCCGTCCCAGGTGGCCATGGCCGGATAGTGGTCGCTGGTCAAGTTGCGCTCGTCGAAGGTTTCGCCCTGGCCCGTGCTGTCCGTGGCGTTCAGCCCCAGAAACTCGTTGGTGAAGGCGCGCTGGGGCGGGGCCGCGCTGACCCCCGGCAGATATGGCATGGGCTCACCCCCTCACAGCTCGAACTCCCGCACCGCCGCCTTCGGCATATGGGTCCGGGTGTAATAGTCGGAATAGGTCTGGTAGGCGTTGTTGTACAGCTGGCTGTCGTTGGCGTATTTGTCATACTCCAGATTGAAATAATCAATTTTTGCCGCCAGCCAGTACAGATAGATCTGGTCATACGGGAACGGCACCAGCAGCTCCGTGGTCTGTGGGGTGTCGCTGTCGTATGGCTCCCAGTCCGGCTGTCCCGCCGGCTGTTCGTGGGTCTGCACCAGCTCGATCCGCACCATGCCGTCCAGCTCGTTCAGCCAGCCCAGCTTCTGCGCTTCCGTGAACTGGTTCGGCTTCAGCGCGTCGATGCCGGCCAGCGCTTCCGCAATCGTCATGTGCTATCCCTCCCGCTTACAGATCGTTCGGGATTTCCTCCATGGCCTGTTCCACCTGCTCCAGCGCTTTTTCCTTCATGCGCAACCGCTCATAGACGGGATATGGGACCTGCACCGACTTGCCGGTTGGCACCATGAATTCCCGGCCGTTTACGCACACGTACACGCTCTTGTTCTCGTTCGCGCTCGCACGCGGCAGGCGGATCTCCCGCATATCCTGCCAGCTGTATGGTTCTGCTGCCGCAGCGCTCACCGGCGCCGTGGTCATCTTTTTGGCCATTGTTTCAACCTCCGAATTTGTCAGAATGCCTGGGGCTTGACCGTCGCCCCCCGGCAGCCCCTTCGGGCTTGAATGAATTTGGGGGCCAGGGGCCGCAGCCCCGGCGCCTTTCCAGGGGGACGGGGGATGCTTTCGCGCGGAAAGCGTCCCCCATCGACCTCTAATCGGTTCCCCCTCCCACGCATGGGAGGGGGTCAGGGGGTAGGCCTTAGGCCTTGGCAGTCACGGTCGCGGAGCCGTAGGCAACCACGCGGTTATCGCTGTTGATGCTGATGATGGTGATCTTCTTGCCGGTCGCCGCCGTGATGTCAGCGGAGCCGTTCCAGCCGGTCCAGGTGAAGTCCGGGATCTCGCCGAAGCCGATCACCGCCGCCGTGTCGTCCACCTTGTACAGGTAGCTATTTCCGGTCGCCGGCGTATAGCCGCTGATGGTGATAGCGGTATCACCGGCCGCCGTTCCGGCCGCGCTGGCCACGCCGATGGTCAGCAGCACGCCCTGGTCGTCCTCGTCGTAGGCGTAGTTCGCCTCGTCGGTGCTGCTGTACGCGCTGTCACTCTCGATAATCACGTAGCGCTCCGGATACAGGATGGCCGTCGCCGTGGTGAATTTCGCGCCCACGGTGCTGAACTGATTCAAGGGGCCGCCGGCCTGGGCCTTGTCCTTGATGATGGTCTCCATGCCCGCTCCGGCCGGATCCACCACGCCGAAGGCTTCCTTGCCGAAGAACATCGTCAGATAGATCTTCCCGTTGGTCGCGTCCATAACGGGCGCCAGCGTGGATTCCACGAATCGCACGCCGTGCAGCTCGCCGATCTCGCCGTTGAAGATCTGCGTGGTGGCCGCGTACTGGTGGAAGTTGATCCACTGGTCAGAGCTGCGCAGGTCATAGCTCACGGACGGATGGATCACGGCCACGTACTTGCCGCCGCTGTGGGGCTCCACGTTCTTCTTCCGCAGCTGGGTCACGGCCTTGTTGACCATATCGGGGGTCAGCCGCGCCTGGTTTCCGCTGGTGCCCATGGCCGTCACCAGCGCCGCATGGCTGGACGGGGTGGACACATAGCTTCCGCTGTTGTACACGTCCGCGTAGATCACGTTGGTGTTGGTGGCCAGCACGTTGCGGCAGAGCTTCTCGGCAGACTTTGCACCCGCCGCGCCCAGCTCTTCCACGGCGCCCATGATCACGTCATCCACCGCGTGCAGCTCCAGCCTGTCGGAAATGGTCGCGTACTGACCGTACTGCTTCGTGGGCACCGTGATGCTGGTCATGCCCAGGGTCTTGCCGGTGGGGATCACGCCCTCGGTCAGCTCGTCAAAGTCCGGCAGCGTGTTCCACTTGCGCCACTCGATGCTCTTGCCTGCATTGGCGGGCAGGGTGAACTTCCGGCCCAGCTGCTGGTAATACATCTTTTCACGGGAATTTTCCAGCAGCTGGGTGTCGTAGAAGGTTTTCATGGTCGGCGCAAGCGCCGTGGTGGTCGTGGTCGCCCCCGTGTACGCGTTGGCCGTGCCGGTGGTGGTGTTCACCACGGCGCCGCCCTGGCCGCCGCTGTCAGGCGCCAGGAAGATGAACTTCTTCAGAAAACGAAACATGGTTTACCTCCTTAAAACTCGATCTTTTCGCCGCGGCGCGCGCGTTCCCTGATCTCGTCGAAGTCGGCCTTGGTCAGCTTGCTGGGGTCACTGCGCACCTCCACGCCGGCGGTGCTGCCCACGCCGTTCTCCCGGGGGAAATTCTTTCCCGCCTGGATCTTCTGGCTCAGCATTTCCGCCGTCTTCTGGCTGGCAACCTGCATGGCCATGGGCTCGATCTCCCGGGCGTGCACCACCCGGTAGGCCGTCATCACGTCCACGCCGCCCTCCGGGCTGGTCAGCCGCCGGAAGGTGTCGTTCTGCAGTTCCTTCCGCAGGTCGAAGCTCGGGAAAACCTGTTTCACCTGCTCGCCCTGCTGCACCAGGCCCTGGATATGCTGCTGAAACAGCGATTCCTCGAGGCTCTGCTGCTGCCGGGCCCGCATCTGCTCGTTGTCCCGCTGCAGGTTTTTCAGCTGCTTCAGGGTCTCCACGGGGATGCCCTTCTCCAGGGCCTCCTCCTCGTAGAGGCTGTCGTCGTCCCGCAGCTTGTTCAGCAGGGCCTCGGTGTCCCCCGCCTTGGTGCCGTACTTCTGGGCCAGGATCTCCAGCAGGGGGTTTAGGTTCTCCAGGGTCTGCTCCGCCGCCTTGCTGTTTTTCAGCCTGTTCTTGACGATGTTCTGGGTGTCCGCGTCAAAGAAAGATTTGAACTTTCCGTTCCGCAGCTCGTTCCATTCGCTCTGCAGGTCCTCCGGGGTGGGTTCGGTCTGCGCCGGGGCGTCCGGCGCCTGGGCCTCCTCTTCCGGCTGCTTTCCGTAGATCACGCCGGCAAGGCCCTTTTTCGCCCCCTGGTTTTCAGGCGCGGCGGCCGCCTGGGTTTCGCCCGTGCTGGCCGCAGCTGCCGGGGCGTCCCCGTCTCCGCCCTCCGCAAACAGCTGCAGGTTCAGCTTCATCCGCTCGTCCATTTGTCCTCCTCTGTGGGTATAGCCCACGACTCTATGTTCATTGTAGCAAATAAGTTTTCGTTTGTAAGTCTACCGGAAAGCGGGGAGCCAGGGGGCTTTCCGATCGCCCCCTGGACCCCTTCGGGCGGGTGTAATTACTTAGACCTCCGCCTAGGATCCTCCGCCGCGGCGTTAAGCGCGGCGTCTGCGTTCAATCCCGCCGCTGCGGCTGCCGGAGCGCCTGCCGCCGAATAATCTCCCGCGCCTTTCGGAATGATGTAGTCGCTATACAGTTTGTCGTTCATGCGGTCCAGGTCGCGGCGCTCGTCCGGCATGTCGATCTCCGCAGAAGGCATGTACGCGCGGTACACCGTCCGCACCTGCGGGTTGAGCAGGCTCTGGGCGTCGGCGAGGCTGATGCCGGCCTGGTCCAGCAGATCCTGGGTGGGCATGCTGCCGTTGGCCAGCATCTGCAGGGCCAGCTGATAGCTGTACTGGCGGTTGGTCATGTACTGGGCGTTTTCCTGGGCGGCCTGGTTCTGCCAGTAGTTCAGCATGTCGCCGTACTGGCCGTAGTCCCTGGCGTACTCGTCGCCGTAGTTCTGGGTGCCCCAGTTGCGGTCGGCGTTCCACTGGGCCAGCTGGTCCTGCCAGCGGCCGTAGTCCGTAGCGTCCGCCTGCTGGGCCAGGGCGTACTGGTTGTAGATGTCCCCGGTGTCCTGGTCATAGCGGGCCGCCGCCCGGTCGTACAGGTCGGGGATCACGCCCACCATGTCCCGCAGCCACTGCTGATAGGCCTGGTTGCCCACGCTGGCGGCGTAGCTGTTGCCATAGCCCCCGGTCAGGGTGGCCGCCTGGCCGATGGTGTCCGCCATGGCCTGCTTGCCGCTCTGCATGTACTGGTCCCGGTAGTTCTGCCACAGGGCGTCCCCGTTCAGGTCGTACTTGAAGGGGCCCCGGCTCTGGATCCGGTTGTAGATCTCGTCCAGCTGGTCCGTGTAGCGGCTCTGGTAGTCCCCGGGGCGGTTGCTCTCCAGGCTGGTCAGGTAGTTGCGGGCGTTGGTCACCGCGTCGCTCTCCCGGTAGCCTGCCTGCAGGCTGCCCAGGTTCTGCGCCGTCCGGCCGTTCACGCCCAGCATGCCGCTGTAGGGCTGGGCGCCCTGCACCCGGCTCTGGGCGTTGCCCCGGCCCGTGCTCTGGTAGGCCGTGGGCTGGTACTGGGGTGCCTCGGCCTGGTGGTAAGGTTTATACGTGCTCGGCATTGGTGCACCTCCTCATGATGCTGGAAGCCAGGGGGCTTTCCGGTCGCCCCCTGGACCCCTTCTGGGGTCGGTTTTGGTCAGTCCGGCCTTGTGGCGTTGGCTACGCGCTCGCGCATGCGTCGGTTCATGGTGCTCTCGCGGCTTTCCTTCTCCGCGTTGGCCGTGGCGTCGTTCAACTTGGCGGCCGCGCTCTGGGCGGGGTCCTGTGCCTTCGGGGTCTGGGCGCTTCCGCCCATCTGCGGGGCCTGGCCCATGATGGCCCCCGCCAACTCCTCCGCTGTCTCCGGCTCGTACTTCTGCGCCAGGGCCAGGGCAATCTGCTGATACTGCTGCAGGGCCTGGGCCATGGTCCCGCTCTCCGCGATTTTCTGGGACAGCTCCTCCTTGCCCTTGAACTCCATCATGTCGATGGCCATCAGCGCCTGGTCCGTTAGCTGCGGGTTGAAAAAGCCTTGATTATAGAACTGCAGGGCCAGCTCGTTCTGGCTCATCTTGGTGTAGGCGTTCTCCCGCTGCGCCCGCACCTCGATATCAAAGCAGGGCAGGCGGTAGGCCATCTCCTGGGTGCCAGGCAGGATCCCCATCTGCTGGGGCTGCAGCATCTGGTTGCTGTAGCTTTCAAATCGCATGGAGCCCCCGTCCCGGCCCATGATGCGGAACTGCCTGGGCAGGTCGTAGAACTGCCGCACCCGCTCGATCACCATGCCCACCACTTTCCGGAAGGCCCGGTAGGCCGCCTTGGTGCTGTCCATGCTGGTCCTGCCGGCGTCCTCCTTCAGGGCCGCGATGGCGCTGGCCGCCGTCACGCCGCTGGGCACGCCCCCGTTGTTGATGTCCGTGTTCCCGGTGATGAATTTCAGCTCGTCGATTTTCTGCTGCAGCACCGATACGATGTTCCCGGAAATCGGGTTCACCAGGATCTGCTGCAGGCTGTCATTGCCCAGGCTGTTGTTACAGTGCACCATGGGCTTGGTCCAGTCCGCGAACTCGGCTTCGTTGATGCCCCCGTCCTTCCGCACGAAATACCGGGGCGTGGCGCTCATGGTGCTGTTCAGTACAATGGCCTGGCTCAGCATGTCGATGTCGCTCTGGGTGTCCTTCCCGATGTCGATCAGGCCATAGCCCGTGGGCTGGCCCTCCACCGGGAACAGCGGATCCAGCACAAAGGGGTATTCCCCGTCGTCATACAGCCCGCGGTCCCGCCGCTCCGGGTCGTTCTCCGTAGCATACAGCACCTGATCCCCGCTGAATTTGCAGTAGTGCAGCACCCGCCGCCCGTTCTGGAATTTGCGGTAATACCAGTCGATCACCACGCTCTTGTCCGTGGTGTCCACGTTGTCGTCGAAGCGGTACTGCGCCACGGTCTCCCCGCCGGTTTTCAGGTGCCCTTTCACCTGCGGATACTGGTCCTCCAGCATGTCCGTGTCCATCAGGGCCACGTGGAAAACGTTCCTGCTCTCCTGAATGTCGTCGATCCCCGGCTCCCAGAACAGGTTCAGGATGTTCACCCGCCGGATGGTCACGTCCCCCAGGCCGTTCAGCTTGTCCCGGTCCCAGTAGACGCCATACGCCCCGGTCCCCTCCTGCAGCTTCTGCCAGCTGCACTCGGAATAGGTCTGCTCAAACCCGTTGCTTTCCAGGATCACCGGCACCACGCTGGCCAGGCGCTGGGCTTCCTCCTGGTCGTCCTGGGCCTTGGGCAGGATCACGGGTTCCGGATAGCTGTCCATGGCGTCCGCGTGCTTGCCTACGATGCAGTTCCACAGCCAGGCCGTGGCGCTCCGGGTCTGGCTGCTGGCCCCCAGGAAGCCCTTCTTCCCGTTCCGCCGGTTCCCCCGCTTCTGCTCGTCCCAGTTGTTCAGCTTCCACCATTCCTGGCAGCTGATGATGCGGCTGTCAATGCTGGCTTTCCCCGCCCTGTATTTCCGCAGCAGCTGCACCGCCTGCGCCAGGGTCTTGTCGGTGATGCCGTGGCGGCTCCGGTCCGGCGCCCGCTCCTCCGTTTCGGTGCTCTCCGCCGGCTGCAGCCGCGGCGTCTCCGGGATCCTCACCGCCGCCTCCGGCAGGGCCGGGGGGATCATGCCCCCCTGGTCCTCCGGAAACAGGCGCTTCCCCGGGTCATACATGGTCATGCGCTCGCCCTCCTCACTTCTTCTTGGTCCAGCTGTTCACGGTTTTCTGATACCTCGCCCATTTCAGGCCCAGGGCCTCCACCGCCGTCCGCATTTTTCCCGCCAGGCGGCTGGCCTCCGCCGTCCGCCCCGCCTGATACGCGGCCACATACTGGGCCTTGTACTTGCTCAGGATCGTGCTGGCGATGCTGGCCTTCTTCTCGGCCTCGGTCTTGCTCTCCCCGGTCCAGTATTTCATCAGCTCCGCCACTTCCTTGCGGAAGTCCGTGCTGTTGCCCTTGTTCAGGGCCTCCATCAGGGCGTCGTACTTGCTCCACCGCTCGTCCCCGCCGCTGGTGATTTCCCGGGCCTTCCAGTGGATCTCCGCCTGGCTCATGCCGCCGCTGTACAGCTTCAGCCGGCTTTCCACCTCGGCTGCCGTCAGCTTGCCCTCCCGGAACAGCTCCTTGATCTGGCTCCGGGCCCGGCTGTATACGTCGGCCTCCGTGGCGCCGCCCTGGGTCATGCGCCGGATCTGCTCCGCCGTCAGGCGCTGCCCCGCGGCTACGCTCTCGTCGATGTCGGCCCACTTGCCATAGGTCCAGTCCGCCTCCCCCTCGTGGGCCAGGCGCTGCTCCCATTCGTCGTGCAGCCAGTACAGGTCCTCCGCGTCATTGATGCCGGCGTGGTCCCGCAGGATGCTTTCCGCCTCCGGCCATTCGATGCGGTCCGCCAGGTACAGGTCCCGCAGCTCCGTCTTGATCGTGCTCCGGATCGTTTCCTCCTTGGTCCCGCTCTCCCGCAGCAGGTCCGCCGCCTGCTCGATGGCCGCCTCGTCCCTGGCCGCCAGGGCCGTCCGCAGCCGCTTCTTCCATTCGGTCTGCAAGGGGTTTGTGCCTCCCTCTCCGGTGGTCAGGCGGCTCACCAGGCCCGCTCCGCTTCCGGTCTCCCGGGTCGCTGCCGCCTCGTCCGCCTCCGCGGCCCGCCGGTCCTCGATGGCCTTGCCCGCCGTGCTCACCATGCGCTGGGCAACCTTGCGGCTCACGCCCTTGCCGGTCAGCTCCGCCATGGCCGCCTCGTAGGCTGTCAGGTCGCCCCGGTCCATGGCCTCCGCTGCCCGGGCCGCAATCTCCGCGCCCTCGTCCCATTCCTTCACAAAGGCGCTCACCAGGCTGTCCTCCTTGGCGCCGGCCGCCGTGGCCGCGTCGCCTACCCGGGTAAAGAGCGGGCCGAAGCCGCCGTCCGCCTGATAGGCCGCTTCCAGCAGCTCCCGCCAGATGGCGGTGTTCACCGTCTTGCCCTGTTTGCCGGGCTCCGCCTTGGCCTCCCGGCTGTATACGTAGTTGGCCTCCGCCGCCGCCAGGCGCGCTTCCACGCTCTGCCCCGCGTCCCAGGCCGTCCCGGCCGCCGTGTCCGCATTGATTTTCTCGGCGATGGTCGCGCCCACGCTGTAGATATCCCGGAAAAGGTTCTGGAAGCCCACCCCCGTCAGGTTGCCAGCGATGCCCGCGGCGTTTCGGCCAACTTTGACCCAGTCGGCCTCCTCGCCCCGGATTGCCTTTCCCAGCTGCCCCAGCACCACGCTCACGTTGCCCAGGCTTGCGCTGACCAGGTCGCTGCTCTGCATGCTGCTGCCATTGCCCCACAGGTTGCCGAAGATGGTGGTCAGGCCCGCCAGGTTGTCCACGATGTTGGCGCCCCACTGTTCCATCACCCGGTCCCACCAGGTTTTCCGGCCGATAATGACGGTGGTCTCCTTGCCCTCCTCGTCCTTTATCTTTTTCTTCTTCAGGGTGTCCCGGCTCCGCAGGGCGGTGACCAGGCTCTTCAGGAAGGCGGTCAGCGCCGCGCTGATGCCGATGGCCGCCGCGCTCCTGGCCAGCCCCTCCAGCCCCTGCCGGACCATGCCCTGGTTCCCGGCCTTCCGGCCGTCCCGGATGTAGTTCATGTTCCGCAGCAGCATGTTGAACTGTTTCACCGGCTCGCTCATGAAGGCCATCAGGCTGCGCATCATGTCCTTTTCCGTGGCGTACTCGCAGCGCTGGAAGATGCTGTCCACCACCTGGGTTTTGTCCACCACCTCGGTGAAGCGCTCCCCCGCCTTCTGCAGCTGCTCCTCATGGCTCAGGTTCGGATACAGCCGGGCCGCCTCGTGCTTGCAGGCGCTCCAGATCTGGGACCAGTTCAGCATGTCGGCGCTGCTGGCCATCCAGCCCCCCGCGTCCTCCAGCCGTTTCCAGCGGCTCTGGCTCACCCGGTCCATCAGGCCGTTTTTCATGTTCGTGTCGAAATAGCCCCAGCTTTTCAGCGTGGCAATGGGGGCATAGCGTTCCAGCTCGGCGTAGTTCTCCCGGATGTGATGCCCACCGGGCAACAGTCCGGCCAGCACGTCCTGCGGCGCCATCTCGGCCATGGCCCGGATGCCGGCGCCCATCTGCTGCAAGGCCACGGACAGGTTGAAGGTCACCGCCGCGCCCTTGGCCGCTCCCATCAGGGTGTTCAGCACGCCGGCGCCGAATTCCATCCGGCTGTTGCCGTTCAGGCGGGACAGGAAATGCATGATGTAATCCGGCACATACTGGCCGTATGCCTGGGTCATCAGCAGCCGCACCGGCGGATCCCCCCAGCCGGCGAACTCGCCGTCCTCGTCCACCAGCTTGTGCCGGTAGTTCATCAGCTGCACCATGTCCTCGATTGGCAGAACGAAGGCGTTGTAGTCGCTCATCTGCTCCACGTGGGCGCACCACATGCTGGTAAAGCCCTGGATGGTCAGCGGCATGCTGGCCTTGGTGGTCAGCTGCTTGGTGAAGCTGCCGGTCTTGATTCGGGCCTCCCGCTCCTGCCCCGGCACGCTGGCCACGTAGTTCTGGTTCGTGCTGAAAGGCAGATAATACGTTTCAGTAAATTTATCGAAGCCGTACAGCTCCCGGGTCACCTGGTTGCCCCATTCCGAGCATTCGTTGCTCAGAAAGGATACCATGTGGTTTACATAGTCGATCTGCTCCTTGCTCAGCTTCCCGATCATCTCCGCCAGCAGCTCCGCGCTCAGCTTATGGGTGTGCTGGGTGCTGCCCCTGCCGGCGTCCCGGATGGTGATGCCGCCGCCCAGCAGGTGATTGGTGCCCACCAGGGCCTCGCGCCGGCTCCAGGCGTAAATGGTCATCAGCTCCTGGTCCGTCAGGCGGAAGGCTTCCCCCTGCATGTCCACAAAGGTGAACACGTCGCCCTCCTTGCTCTGCGCCTGGCCGTCCCGCAGGGCCTGGACGTCGTCCCGGTGCTTCACGCTGTCCCGGTTGATGCTCGCCTGCTGGTGATAGGTGGCCAGGGCCGCCCGCAGATAGGCTTCCGCCATGGCTACGTTGCGAATGTGTTTGTTCTCCGCCTGCCGCAGGCTCTGCCAGATTTCGAACATCTGGGTGCCCTCCAGCCGGGCAAACAGGGTGGTGGGGGTCAACAGGCCCTCCTCAATGGATTTTTTCAACCATGCCTCGATCTTCCCGTCCACCTTCGCGTCCCTCGCCTTGGCCAGGGGCTCCAGCTCGTCCATGAACTTCATGCCCACCTCGGCCCGGCTCACCCGCCGCCCGTTCATGAACATGTAGTTGGCGTTCCGCACCGCCGCCAGGAAGTTCTGCAGCACGTGGGCCAGGGCTTCCATCTGGGCGTTGTTCAGGCTGCTGGGGCCGTTTTTCAGCCGGGTGTCCTTGGGGCCGCTCTGGGTGGCTGCCAGCAGGGTGTTGAAGTCCTCCACCACGTCCTCGTTGAAGTATGCGGCCATGGGGTGGGCGTTCTGCTCGTCCTGCCCGTTCTTCATATTCTGGTAGGCCGCCAGGGCCGTCTGCAGCACGTCGTGGCTCAGGTAGGTGACTTTCCCGCGGTAGCCCTTGGCGTTGTAGTTGAAGGGCGTCGCGTTCAGCAGGGCGATGATGGCGTCCTGCATGTCCCTGGGCGCCCAGCCCCGTTTCCCGGGGGTGGTGATGATCTCCCGCAGCTTCGTCCATGCCCGCAGGGCCCGCTCCCGGGCCTGCCCCTTGTCCAGGGTCTGCCGGGCCTGGATCTCCCGCTGCCTGGCCTTCTCCCGCTGCTCCCTGCGATAGTCGGCCATCTGCGCCGCCAGCCGCTCCCGGGCCTGCCGCAGCTGCTGCCGCGCTTCCTGGCGCTGCCGGTTCAGCTGTTCCTCGGCTTCCCGGCGCACGGCCTCCACCGCCGCGTCCCGGTCGCTCCGGGCCGCCGCGGCTTCCTCCCGGGCCGCCTGGGCCTCGGTCTCCGCCTGGGCTGCCCTGGCTTCCGCTTCCGCGTTCTGCCGGTTCGCCTGCTCCTGCCGCAGCTGCTGCCGCAGGCGGCTGGTGGCCTCGTTCACCTGCCGGTTGGTTTCCATCTGGGCCCGGTTGGCTTCCGCCCGGGCTTCCCGGGCCTCCTGCCGCGCCTGGGCCGTTTCCGCCCGGGCTGCCTCCAGCTCGCTCTCCGCCCGCGCCGCCCGCTTCTCCTGGACGATGGCGTTCAGGTCGCTGCTGGTCCGTGGATTCGTGGCCGCCCGGTTCAGCCTGGCCTGTCCCTCGGTCTGGTCCCGGGCCGTGGGCGTCCACGTGCCCTCCAGGTTGAAGTAGTTCTGCCACATGCCCAGGGCCAGGTCATTGGCCGCGTCGTCCAGGGTGCCCAGCTGGCTGCCCTCGTTGGCGTCATAGGCGCTCACCATCCGCGGCCGGGTCTCGTCGTATACCTGGGCCAGCCGGGTCACCATGTCGCCCTCGGCGATGCCCGCCTCGAAATAGCTGGGATATGCCTCCGCCATTTCCGCCCACCAGCTGTCCATGGGCCGGGCGCTGGTGTCCGTGGTCAGGGTGATGCCTGCCCGGCGCAGCATGTTCCGGTAGTTCAGATAGCTGCCGTAGCGGTACTTGGCCTCCGCCCGCACGGTGCTGCTGGCATACAGCCGCTGGCCCCGCAGGCTCCGGCGGATCTCCGCCGCGGCGTCGTCCTCCTCGCCCTGCACCTCCACCTTCTCCACCACGTCATAGGCCAGGCTGGCCAGGGCGTTCACCGCGCTCTGCACCTCCGCGTCGTTCCACGCGCTGGCCAGGCTTGTGTATACCGAAGTCAGGTTGGCGGTCAGGTCCTCCAGGCTCACCGAGCTGCCGTAGGCTTCCTTGATGTCCCGGGCAATCCTCCGGATGTCTTTCGGGTCGTAGCTCACCCGCCCGTCCATCTGCGTGGCGTTCAGCTGCATCAGCTGCCGGCTCACGTCCTGCAGCACGTCCGAGCTCTTCACCCGCTGGTTGAACTCCGTGTTCCCGAAGTATTGCGCGTCCTCGTCCAGCTGGCCCCGCAGCTCCGGGCCCCGGGTCTCCGCCGCCGCGGCCGTCTCCGGGCTTGGTGCCGCCTGGCTCTCCGCCGCCGCGGCGATGGGTGCCGGCGCTGCCGCCGGTGCCGCCGGGGCGATGTCCGCCGCGGCCGCCGCCGTTGCCGGCGCCGCGTTGGCTTCCTCCGGCTGGATCCGCGCCTGGATCTCCTGCTGCAGTCTCTGCGTCCAGCGCAGCTCGTCTCGGTAGTAGTTGATCCGTCCCTGGGCCGCCTCCTGTCCCTCCGGGGTCATGCCCGCCATGGCCGCGATATCCCCGTTCATGGCGTCCCACAGCTGCGCGATGTACGGTTCCAGCGCCCCCAGGGCTTCCCGTCCCAGGCTCTGCAGCTGCTCCGGCGCCGCGCCGTTCCGCACCGCCGTCTCCCAGGCTGTCCGCAGCCGCCCCGCCCGGTCCATGGGGCTCTCCCCGGTGGTGTCCACCCCGCCCAGGCTGTACAGCACCTCCCCGGTGCTCATGTCCACGTAGTCCTCCAGCCGCACGGCCTTGTCATAGTTCGGGCCCGCCTGCTGGGTCTCGTAGCTTTCCTCCGCCAGGCGCGCCTCGATCTCGCCCTGGGTGTTCCGGTACAGGTCCGTGTTTGTCCTGTTCCGGATGTTCGCCCGCTGCTGCTGCAGGCTGAAATACTGATCAAAGGCTTTCCTGCTGTCCGGGTCCATGCGGTCGTAGACCGCCAGGGCCTCCGGGGCGGTCTGGTTCCGGTCCAGCCGGCCGTTGGTGTACACCAGCTCCGGGTTGCCGTATCGTTCCGCCGCTTCCCTGTACCTGGCGCGTACTTCCGGCAGAATCCTCAGGTATTCGGCCTGCACCTGCTGCCAGACGTCCGGCGCCGTTCCGTTCGGGGATCCCTCCCGATACTGGATCCAGTGCTGGAATTCATGCTTGATGTCCCTTGCCATTTCAGCGAATGCCGCCACAGCATCGTCCACCTTGCCCATGATCTCCGCCAGGTTGAGATGGATTGCCCCGTTTTCATCGTCCATATATCCGCCCGCTTCTGCGTTCGGATCCACGTCCAGCACCACGTCCATGTCTGTTCCGCCCTCATAGGCGGCCATGGTTTCTTCAAACCCGGTGGTCAGATCTCTCAGCTTGACCGTTGTGCCGTCCAGGGCCATCAGGGCCTCCCCGGCGCCCTCCTCGTCCCCCTGCTCCTGGATGTCGTAGACCTCCTGAATGGCGTGGGCGGTCTTGTTCTCCCTGTTGATCTGCACATGGTCCGTGTTCACCACGGCCCAGTAGCGGCCGTCCGGGCTCTGGAATACCGCCGCCCGGTGCATGGCCTCCTCCGCCGCTTCCCGCTCCGCGATGGTGGTGGCCTGCTCCATCCGTGCCGCCGCCTCCCGGGCCCGGTCCCCGGCCTCGCCGTCGGCCCGGATGCCGATCAGGCTGTTCCGGTCCGTCACGGTCTCCGCGCTGCTGGCCTGCACCTCGCCCCTGGCAATCATCTGCTGCAGCTCCTGCATGCCCTGCATCTGCGCCCGGAACATGTCATACAAGCCGTTCAGCTGGTCGCTGGCCGCCGTGATCATGGTGCCCAACACGCTGTTGCTCCTGGCCGCGTCCGCCCGCAGGCCCCGCAGCCAGCTGCCCATGCGGTTCATCTGCTCGGCAATGGCCTCCGCCGCCTCCGGCGCCGCCGCGATCAGGTCCCTGGCGCTGCCCTCCGTGCCGATCACCGCCGGCAACGCGTTGGCAACCAGCTCCTCCTCCACGGTGTCCGCGTCCATCCTGCTGCCCGTGGCCTTTTCATACTGGGCCTGCAGCCGGTCCCGTTGCATCTGCAGCTCCGACTCCCTGGATGCCCGGTTGTCATGCTGCTCCGCCAGCTGCTGTCCCAGGATGTCCAGCACCGCGCTGTGGAATTTCCGCTGCTGCAGCGCCAGGTCCGCGCCCTCCGGCAGATACCTTCTCAGCATGTCTTTGTCCAGGTGCACGCCTGCCTCATGGACGAACGGGTTCAGCAGGTTGCCGCCCTCCGCGTCCATGGCGATGAACACGGCGTTCCCGGCCCGGGGCGCGTAGAAGCCCTGGGCCTGCGGGGCGTTCTCGCCCTGCTGCAGGCTGTCCACGGCAACCACGCGCACGCCCAAGCCGTGCTGCTTGATCAGCTGGTCGATCAGGCCCAGCTGCACCAGCTTGCTCGGGGTGCTGTACCGCTCGCTGAACATGCGCACCACGCCGGGGCCGATAACCGGCCGGCCGTCCTTGCCCATGTTGCCGATGGCCTGGATGTAGGCCGTCACCGCCGCCTGGGGGTTCAGCCGCTGCAGCCGCTTTTTTGGGTCCGTCTCGTTCTCGTCGATCAGGCTGGGCAGCATGGGGGTGTTGGCCAGGCTCTCGATCACCTTCCCGGAAACTTCCGGATTCAGGCCGATCTTCTCCGTGTCCGCCTGCAGCTGCTTCTGCCCCAGCTCCAGGGCAATCTGCGCCGCCTCCGGGGCAACCTCCTGCAGCTCCTGCACCTGGGCGCTGGCGCTCGGCGCAATCATTGTCGCCTGCCGCGCCGCTTCGGCGATGGCCCGGAAGCCCTGCACCATGGTGTCCACGGGCACGGCCACGCTCTCCCGGAAGGCGTCCAGCAGCGCGTTGGCCGTCTCCGCCCCCGCGTCCCGGGCCGTTTCATAGGCCAGGTTGTAGAAGTCCCGCTGTCCCGGATCCTTGAAGCGCACGTCCTCAAAGGCCGCCGCGTGGGTGCTGCCGTCCTGGCCCGTCACGGCCAGCAGGATCCCGCCCCCTGGCGCCGCCTCAAAGCCGGTGACGTACTCGCTCTGTCCTTCCTCCGGGTCCGTTTCCGCCATGCGGATGGTCCGATGCTTGAAAACCAGGGCGGCGTCCCGCTGGTCCTGGGCCTGCTCCTGCGCCTCTTCCCGGTCCGCCTGGGCCGCCAGCGCGAACATGTTCCGGCCGAACAGCTTGCTTCCCGGGTCCAGCACCGCCTGCATGGTCCGGTAGCGCAGCGCCACGGGGTCCATGGCTACGTCCTGCAGCAGCAGCTTGGACTGCTGTTCCACGGCGGTGCCGGCGCTGTCGCTCTGCACCCAGGCCCGCACGATCTCCGCCGCCTCCGGGTACTCTTTCAGCGCCGCCTGCTGCGCCCGGGTCAGGCGCTCGCCCATGATCATGTCCACCGCGGTGCTCATCAGGGTGCCGTCGTAGCGCACCCCCTGGCTCTGCAGCTGGAAGCGCAGCCCCTGGGTCACCGCCTCCTCGATGGCCGCCCGGTGCCGGATGCTCAGCTCCGGCACGGTGAACTGCAATAAAGTGCCCACCTGCCAGTTGTTCAGCTTCGTCAGCTTGCCGCCCTTTTTCTTGATCAGCTTCTGCAGGTAATTGTCCGCCATGCTCCCGGGCATGCTGGCCGCGATGTTGCCCAGGGCACGCACCGCGGTGTTGTCCGTCTCCACGCCCTCCAGGCTGCCCAGGCGCTCCCCGGCCTCCGCCTGCCGGCGCGCCTTAAAGGTGTCGTAGCGCTCCCGGATCCTCTGCTCCCGGGCCGCCCGGTCCTCCCGCCGCATGCCCTGCTGCCAGTGGCCGTTCATTTTGTTGATCTGCGCCCGGGCGCTGGCCGCCCGCCGCCGACGGCGCAGGGTCTCCTGTGCCGCCGTTTCCGGGCTCGCGGAAGAAGCCCCCGTCTCCCGGGTGCTCTGCTCGCTCTCCGTTTCGGTCTCCGCCGCCTGGGCCGCCGCTTCCGCCGCCGCGTTTTCCTCCATGCCCGTGATGATGTTCTCCGCGTCCCGGATGATGCGGTACTCGTCCTCGATCCGGTCCAGCACTTCCGCGTGCTTCGCCGGAATGATCGTGTTGTTGGCCTCGGTGTTCAGCGCCCGGATGCGGCCCTGGGCCTCCTGGATCACGGCCCGCAGCTCCTGCACCGTTGGGTTGTCGCTCAGGTCTGCCCGGGGCGCCTGCCCGGCCTCGTCGCCGAACATGTACTGCTGGTTCTGCCGCAGCACGCCCTGCACCTGGTGCTCGTCCCCGCTCTCGATAGCCTCCTGCAGGGCATGCGTCAGCCATTCCGCCCGGGTGCGGTAGCCGCCGGGGTAAATCATGTGGTAGCCGGGTTCGCCCCTGGGCGTCCTGGGCGTTTTCCGTCCCGCCGCTTCCGCCGCCTCCAGCAGGCGCGCCGGGGTCCGCCGGTCCTCCGTCCTCGCCGGGGCCGCGGGCTGTTCCTCCGCCGCCGGGGCCGTTTCCTGCGCCGCCTGGGTCAGGTCCGCCTCCGGGTTGCTGGCCAGCACGTCCTGCACGTCCTGCAGCCGCGCGCTGTAATAGGTGGGCCGCCGCCGCTTCTGGGGCTGGGTCTCCGGCTGCGCCGCCGGTGTCTCCGTCTCCGCCGCCGGGGCGGTCTCCGGGCTGGGGGCCGCCTGGGCCTCCGGGGCCGCGGCAACCTCCGCCTGCAGCTCCGGGGCCAGCTGCCGCAGCATGCCCTGCGCCTGGTTCAGCTTGTCCTGGGCCGCCTGGTAGCGGTTCCAGGCTTCCGCGCTGTTCGTAGCCTGGAATTCCGCCAGGGCTTCCCGGGTATCCTCCTGCAGCTCCGCGGTCTGCGCCCGCAGCTCCTTGGAAAGCTGCAGCTCCGCCACGCGCAGGGTCTGCTCCGCCTGGCCGTCGATCTCCATTGCAGCACCTGCCTGCTGCATCCGCTCCCAGGCGTTCTGCCAGCGCGCCCACAGGCGGTCAATCCGGGCCTGACGCGCCGCGGCCGGGTCCGCCGCCGGGGCCTGTTCCTCTGTCGGGGCCTGTTCCTCCGCCGCCGGGGCCTGGGCTTGTTCCTCCGCCGCCGGGGTCTCGCGGCTGTATGCCTCCGCCCGCTGCAGGTACTCCTCCGGGCTCATGCGGGTCACGGTGGCCCCAGGGCGGTTGGTTTCCTCCGGCCGGATGGTCGGCGCCGCCGGGGCCGTTTCGGTCTGCGCCGCGGGGGCCGGGGCCGCCTCCGGCTGCGCTGCCGGGGCGTTGGGGTTGTCGCTGGTCTGGGTCACGTTCTCGCCCCGGGCCGTCAGCTGCGCCCCCTGGCGGTTGTAGCGGATCCGGTTGCCCACCCAGCTGGCGGACGTGGAGCCGATATATTCCCCGCCGCCGGCCAGGGCGCCGCTCAGGAACTCGGTCATGGTCTCCCGCATCCAGTCCGAACATGCTTCGCGGAAGGCGGCCTGGTAGTCCGTCTCCCCCGCTACAATGAGTTGATCAATCCGGCTGCTGATGTCGCCTTCTACGCGGCCCTCGCCGATCCGGTGCAGCGCCTCGGACAGGATCAGGTTCATCATCTTGCCGTGGACTTCTTCCTGTCCCTCGAAGAAGGAGTTCTCCACCAGCATCTTGGTCCATGCCCCGATGGCCGCCCGGATGGACTGCTTGCTCATCAGGTCCCCGGCGTTCAGCAGGTTCTGGTAGCTGAACCGCTCGCTGGCCGCCTCCACCATGCCGTCCGCCAGGGCCATGGCCGCCGCGGTGCCCGTGTCCATGGTGGGGTTGTTCCTGGCCAGCTCCAGAAACCGGTTGCTGGTCGCCTCCGAGCTCATCACCGCCTGGACGATCCAGCCGCCCAGCTTCTTGTCCTTCCCGGCGATGCCCAGGCCCACCAGATCCGCGGTCACGTTGTCGCCGATGCTCATCAGCGTGTTATACAGGAACGTGCCGAACTTCTGCCCCGTGGCCCCCTCAAAGGTCCATTTGTAGTCCGGATCCTCGTTGAACAGCTTGCCCAGGGCGGTGATGGCCCGCTCGATCACCACGGGATTCGAGATGCTCTCCCCGGCCATTTCGCCCACGCCGCTCCGGATGGCCTGGGTGATTCGCGTGGCGTCAAAGACGGGGGCGTCCGCGCTGATGTCCGCCCCGAATACGTTGGCGATGCTGGCCGCCAAGCCCGTGACGCCGCCGAACAGGTTGGTCAGCAGGCTGGCAAAGCTGTATGCCGCGCCGGTCAAGCCGTTCTGCTTTGCCAGCGCCTCGAAGCCCTCGGTGATGCGCTCGCTCCTCCGGTTCATCAGCGCCGGGCGCAGGTCTGCCAGCAGCTGCATGGCCGCCTGGGTCCCGCCCGTGCGGTAGGCGTACTGCAGGTCCCGCCGCTCCCGCTCGGTCATGTGGAACTGGCCCCAGTCCGGAACCTCGTCGAAGAAGGCGCCCTCCTCAAACTGTCCGGTCAGGGCGCTGTACAGCAGGTTCTCGTCCTCCCTGCTCAGCCCAGCCCCGCGCAGCTCCTTCCGCAGCGCCTTTTCCTCCGCGCCGCCCTCGGTCCATTCCTGATTGCCCCAGGTCCGGGCATGGTAGTCGCTCTCCCGCCGGAAGCCGCCGTACTTTGCCTCGTACCGCTCCATCTCCTCGGCCAGCTGCCCGGCCTGCTCGCTGGCGCTCTGCAGGGCGCTCCGCTGGCTTTCGGCCTCCGCCAGCTCCAGCCGCGGCTCGCTCAGGATCAAGCCGGCGAACTCCACGCCGGTCACGTCCCGGCCATACTCGGTATAGGCCAGCAGCTTTTCGCCGTCGCTCATGTCCGCCCAGGCTTTGCCGCGTTCCGCAAAGGTCCCGTATTTCTCGTCATGCTGCTGCATCTGCCGGTCCAGCCGCGCCCACACGTCACCCAGCACGCCGTCGCTCTTGATTTCGAGCATGGCCTGCTCCGCCTCGGCCGTGCGCTCTTCCGGGCTGCCGGCGGCCATCATGCGGTCGGTCAGCGTGTTCAGCAATTCCACCTTCCCCGTCACCTGCTCGCCCCGGCTGTCCACTTCTGCCGCCAGGCCCTGGATAGGCGCCGCGGCTTCCTCCGCCCTGGCGGCCCAGGTATCCTGATACCAGCGGGTGATTTCCGGGCCCAGCTGCCGGAACTGGCGGTTGTTGGCCATGGTGTTCATCCACTGCCATCCGCTCTCCGCTGCCGCGATGGGGTTGCCTTCGCCCTCCCAGCTCGCCTGCTCCTGGATGTATTTGGCCAGCAGCTCCTGGGCGCCCTCCTCGCTGTAGCCCAGCTTCCGGAACCGGGCCAGCCAGTCCTCCGCCTGGCCCGCAAAGTCCGGGCGCTGCAAACTGTGGCCGCCCACGGTCATTGTGTCCGCCAGGGGCTGCCCGTGCACAGCCGCGCTCAAACGGGCATAGTACCAGGCCATGGGGTCGTCGTCTTCCGCGGCCCGCAGGGCGGTATACTGGGTCGGGTCCGCGGCATACGCGCCGTACTCCGCCGCCATGGCCTCGTCGCTCAGGTAGTAGTCCGGGTTCTGAATGCTCCGCTGCGCAACCTCCCGGGGGTCATAGGCGTTGGTGATTTCGTACTGTTTCGCCAGCCTCAGGCTCGGGTTCAGCCGGCTGGGGGCGTTCATGCGGTTGGCCAGCGCCATGCGCGCCTGCCGCAGCGGATCCACCCGGGCCTCAATCTTCCCGGCCGGGGTCCGCATCTGCAGCTGCAGAGTCCAGTCCGATACAAAGCGGTCCCAGGCGCTTTGCTGCTGGGCCGCGTGGAAATTGTGCTTTGCCAGGCCGTACTGCTCCGCCAGGGCCTCCGCCTTTTCGCCCGTGCCGTCCACGATGCCCTGCACGATGCCCAGATTCTTCGCGTCCGCCGCAATCAGGTCCTCCGCGCTGGCTCTGCCCGCGCCAATCTGGCCCAGGTAGTGCTGCACCTGTGCCTCGGTCAGGATGGTTCCGTCCCGCAGAATGGGGGTGAAGATCACCTGATAGCCGTTCTCGTCCTCGCCAAAGCCCCAGGACTGGGTCAGCACCGTGGCGGTGTCCCCTTCCCGGGTGTCCGGATTCCACGCCCGCAGGGCCTCCAGGTTCTTCCCGGTGGCCTGCACCTGCGGCCGGTCCGTCAGGTCCCGGGCTACGTTGCCCGGGTGGAACAGCGGATTATTTTCCAGCCGCTGCAGGGCCCGGTCCTCCCGGCCCCCCGCCGCCGCGTACCGTGTGCCGCTGGCGTAATCTGTCCCCCGGGCCCGGAAATATTCCGGCGTGCCCTGGTTGATCCGCGCCAGGGCCTCCCCGGTCAGCAAGCCGGTGCCCGCGGTGTACAGGCCCCCCGCCCGGTCCGTGTCCAGCACCTCCGCCGGATTGCGGTAGGGCATGCCCCGCTGCCAGCCCTCGAAACGCGGAACCTTGAAGTCCGCCGCCGTGGCGTTGGGCCGCTCGGCCAGGCTCGCCTGATAGTCCGCCTCCGCCTGGTCCGCCCGCTTCTGGTAGCTGCTTGGCTGGATCTCATTGCCCACTTCCTGTCTCGCGTTTGCTTCAATGGCGCGCCGGTTTCCGGTCCCCGTCGGCGCCGGCCGTGTCGCCTGCCGCAGGGACGGCGATGCCTGCCGCTGGATGTTCTGATAGACCGGGCTCGGCGTGAAGGCGGTGTTATACCCGGGGCCGCTGGTCTGGCTGATCACATACTGGTCGTAGCGGCTCCGCGCCGGGGCCGCCGTGGTGTGGGTGGCGCCCGCCGCGCCCCGCTGCTGGATCCCCTGGGCCATGCCCTGCCCCAGCACCCCCGCCAGCACCAGCTGCCGCTCATAGGCGGCGTTTCCCAGCACGTCCCGCTGCACGCTCTGCCGGCTGGGCGCCGTGGGCTGGGTGGTGAGCACCGGCGCCCGGCCCTGGGCCTGCGCCTGCCGCTCCTGCTGCTCCCGCTGCTGCTTGTTCGCCATTTTAATCCTCCGAATACTGATTCAGGGGGTCGATGCCCCAGGCCGGGCCCGTCTGCGCCGGCGGTATCAGCTCCGCCGCCATGGGCCTGCTCATGCACATGTATCGCCATTCGTCCGCCGCGTGGTCCTCGCCCTCGCTGTCCAGGTCCTCCGGCCGGTGCTCGTCGTACTGCAGCGTGGGTATCGTGCGAATGAAATCCCTGCAGGTGTTGAAAACATACATCCCCGGGTAGCCGTCCTGGTCGAACCGCAGCCGGTAGTGGCACTGCATCCATCCGGGGATCCGCGCATGGTCGCCCTTCTGAAAATAGATCCCGTGCCGCATGGCCGTCTCGGCGATGCTCTCGCCGTACTCCGCGTCCCAGATGGCCGGGTCCGCCACGCCCCGGATCTCCCGCCCCGCCAGCATGGGGTTCTCCCGCTCCTGCCTGGCGATTTCCCGGAATACCTCGTCCGGCGTCCATTTCAGCCCCTCGTTGGGGATGCTTTCCCCGTTGGTGTCCCGCTGGCATCCGTACAGCTCCGCCACGCGGTACAGGATCCCGTCGTGGTCGATGGCCCACCAGCCGCAGCTGAAGGGCCGCCGGCTGCCCCAGTCGAATGACCGAACCATGTCCCAGCTTTTCGGGATCTTCCGCGGGGGGATCACGTGGGTCCATGTCCCGTCCTCGTAGCCCGCGGGGTTGTCCCTGAATTCCTCGAAATATTGGCCTTCGTACACGTCCCAGCTGCCATCCAGCCACGCCTTCCGCAATTTCGGCGGCAGGGTTTTCAGCATGTCCACATATTCCGGCATGGCCTGCATCAGCTGCCGGTTGTCATACACCCGCGCCGGAATGAACCGGTATTCCGCCGGCTGCTCGTTCCCGATGAACCGCCGGTCGATGTACAGCCGCTTCACATAGGCGTGGGCCGGGCCCCCGGGGTTGCAGGTCAGGATCACCTGCTTCGGGTAACGGTTCACGCCGCGGCAGCAGGCCACGATCCGCTTCAGCCATTCCTCCTGCAGCTGCGTCGCCTCGTCGATCACCACGATGTCATACTCGGCGCCCTGGTACTGGTCCTGGTCCTTGTCCTTGTCGTAGTAGCCCAGCTGCAGCACGCTCCCGTTCCGGAACCGGAACAGCTTTTCGGTTTTGTTGTACCTGGCCAGCCCCTGCAGATCCTCTTTCAGCTGCTCCGTGTGGTTCTTCTGCAGCTCCCCGTAGGTCCGCCGCACCAGCAGCATCTTGATACGCGGGTATTTCAGCCCGTACATGCGCAGTTTCTGGCGCACGGCCCAGCTTTTCCCGCCGCCCCGGGCCCCGCCGTAGGCCAGGTATCGGTGCTGCTCGTCCATTAAAAACTCATACTGCTTACGGTTCGGCCGGATCCTGATTTCCATCCTCCGCCGGCACCTCCTCCACCTCGATCACCAGCCGCGGCTGCTCCGCCGTTCCGGTTTCCTCCTCCGGCGGCTGGGCCAGCGCTTTCAGCGCCCCCAGCATGTCCACCAGCTCCCGGGCCCGCCGGGTGTCCAGGATTTTGAGTGTCTGTTCCTCCTGCCGCCCCGGGGCCGTTCCCACCAGGTAGCGGTACAATTGTTTGTCGTCGCCCACGGCCTTCTCCAGCTCCGCGGTCAGCCGGTCCGCCAGCTCGTCCAGGCGCTCCAACTTCGCGGCCAGTCGCTTCCCGGCCTGCTCCGTCATGCGCGCCTGCGCCCGCGCGAGGGCTCGGCGGTCTTTCTGCTGTCGCAATTCTACCCAGTTTTCCCGGGCCGCCCGGCGGAAGACAGCGCTCTGGCTGGCGCCGTATTTCAGGGCAATCTGGCGCAGGCTCATGCCGCTGCGCATGTAATCAGTACGGATTTTTGGCCAGTCCTGCCGCATGCTCCCGCCCCCTTTGCTGTCCTTTTCCTGGAATTATCGTATCAAAAAACGGCCGGTTTGTAAGTCTACCGGCCTCCCGGAAAAGCGCAGCACAAAAAAGCCTTGCCCCGTCAGCGTTTGCGCAGCACGGCCTCCAGGTATACCCCCTCCACCGTATCGCTGTAGTGCACCGCCAGGTCCACAAACAGATAATCCGGAAAAGCCTTTTCCAGCTCCTCCTGGCCGGTTACCCGCAGATCCTCCACCATGCGCCGCACCTTCGCGGTGCTGAAGCGGCTGGCGCTCTTTCGCACCGTGGGCTTTTTCAGGTTTTTGCTGCAGCTCCAGCTCCGCCGGTTCGGGTGCTCCCGGCTGCCGGCGCCCCTGGTTTTCAGGAAATATTTTGCCAGGCCCTCCAGGCCGCGCTCGTCCGGCTGCAGCCGGTCCGCGTTGGCGAAGCCGTGGCCCCACAGCCTCTCCAGCTCGTCCCGGCTCAGGCCGCCGCTGATGGCCAGGTGCACATGGGTCCGCACCCGGCCGCCCTCGGTGTCGCTGTCCTCCAGGCAGTAGATGTATTTTTGTTTTTCCAGGCCCCGCTTCTCCCGCAGCCGGTCCGCCCGGCGCAGAAAATTCCGCACGTCCTTCTGGGCCGTGTCCCGGCTCACCTCCCGGGCATAGGTCAGGGTCAGGAAATAATCCCGCGAGCCGAAGTTCGTGTTCATCAGGGCGGCCAGCCGGCGCTCCCGGGCCCGCTGGTTCGCCCGCTCCATTTTTTCCGGGCTGGCGGCCTTCCGGGCGGTCCGGGCCCGCCGCTCCTGATCCGGGCCGAACCGGGGATAGATGTCCACATACTGGATGTCACCCGCCAGGGTCCGCCGGGTGATGTACCGCATTTTTCCGCAGCGCTCCCGGGGCGGCGGCAGCAGCTCCGCCAGGATGCCCTCTGGCTCCTCCGCGTCAAACAGGATCCGGTAGTCCCTCTCCGTCATGTCCGCTCCCTCCCCGGAATGCGGGGGGCCGTTCCCGCCCCCCGGACCCTCCACCCCGCTCTCGGGCCAGGTGGTCAAAAATCCCTGTCAGCAGATTGACAGGGTAAATGGTCCATTAGTTAATCGTCATACAAGCCCGCCCAAGCGGTTCTCGCCCGCTCGTTTTTTCAAAGGTATATAGTAAAGGAAAAATTCCGTTTTGTAAGTCTACTCTACGTTTGCAGCGCCCGGGGGTTGCACCCGGGACCGGTGGCACATCCTCAGTCCATGCACCGCTCTCGCGGATTTAAGTTGGATCCGGCGCGCTGGCCGCTGCATAAAGTCGGGGGCCCCGCCCCCTGGGTGTAAATTCGCGCCGTCTGCGGCCAGGCTTTGCGGCTGCCCGGGGTTATGCGCTAGAAACTGCCTGAAAAAGAGCGGTCAGGGCATTGCTGCACCTGGCAGCCCGGGACCGAGCCCGGCGGCGGCGGAAAGGATGACGCATCCCCCCTCGGGGGGCACAGGCGGCGCTGGTCAGCGGCGCGTTGCGGCGCGCCGTTATCTCACGGTTATCGCACGGTTATCGCACGGTTATCGCACGGTTGTATTGATCGCGCGTTATGCGTCCTCTTCTTCGTATTCGGTCACGCGCAGCCCGTGGTCGTCCATCTCAATCCGGAAGCCCGGCGAGCTCTCGCCGAAAAGCAGCCCCATCACGTCCTCTGCGCTCTTCCCCAGGCGTTTGCCCAGGGCGCCGGCGCCCAGCAGGAAGTTGATGGCCACTTTGCGCTTGTACTCCTCTTTTTGGATCAGGTATACCCCGATGCCCCCCGCGGCCATGCCCAGGCCGCAGATCAGCAGGGCGGTCAGCGTCTCCATTTGCATTTCGTTCCTCCTTTTATGTCGAAGCCCCCGCGGCTTCCCGCTTCTTCCGAATCGTCTCGTTCCGGCACTTCTGAATCCAGCGCACGCAGCACTCCTGGCTGCAGTTTTTGGCCCGTGATCCCCTGTTCTCCGGCACGAATTCCCGGCCGCAGTTGACGCAGATCCGGGGCTGCCGGCGGCGTTTCGCCAGCTGCCGGTGCGGGGTGTACTCCACCTGCTCCGCCGCCGGTTCCGGCTCCGGTCTCGGCTCCGGTTTCGGCAGGGGCTTGTCGAACAGGCGCGTGCAGCTTTTCGGGTTGAACGCCTCCACCTGGTTCCACCAGTCCAGGCTCCACCATTCTTGCGGTTTTTCGTCCAGACCCTCCATGCTCCAGGCCTCCCAGCTGCCCCGGTCCATGATCACGCCCAGGTGGCTGCACTCCTCCGGCGTCATGCCGAGATTATGCCCCACCAGCAGCGCCAGGCTGGGCACGGTTTTCCCGCCGTGCCACAGAATGCCGAAGGTTTCCCAGGGCAGGCCGCTTTTCTCCTGCGCCTCGTACTCGTCCAGCCCCCGGGCCTCGCACCAGTCCATGAACCAGGTCCCATTGTCCGGCAGGTCCGCCCGGGCGGCGCGCAGCTGCCGGTCCGCTTCCTTCCTGGCCTCCGGCGTGGCGCCGGCCAGGTGTGCCGCCTCCGGGATCGGCCGCTGGCTGGGCTTTGGCCCGGTCGCGGACCGCTGTGCCGCCAGTTTCTCCCGCATCCGGGCCGCCTTCTCCCGCTGCATTTCCAGCGCCCGCTCCTGCCTGGCTGCCAGCTCCTCCGGGTGCTGCTCCCAGTATGCCGCGCGTTCGGCCTGCTGCTTTGCCCGGCGCTTCTCGTTGTAGCGCGCCCGCTGCGCCTGCTTGGCTGCCTGCCGTTCCTCCTCGGTTTCGTAGCGGACCGGGAAGCGCCCCGCCGCGTGGTTCGCGGCCGCCCGTTTTGCGTTCTGCCGCTTCCAGGCCGCGCGCTTCCCCGCTTTCCGTTCCTCCTCCGTGAAGTATTTCTTGTTTGGCATGTCAGCTGCACCCCCCCCCTGATTTTTTCGGCCTGCCGCGCTTCCCCGGCGGCCGCTTGGTCCGGTACATGCAGCCATACCACAGCCGGGCGATGGCGTTGTCCGGCCAGCGCGCCCGCAGCTCCTCCTCCGTCATGGCCGCCACTCCTCGCCGTATCCCGGCCAGGGCAGGCTCTGGTTCAGCGTCGCCAGCTCCTGGCGCTGCCGGTCCAGCTCCGCATACAGCCGCCGGTTTTCGTCCCGCAGCTGGTCGTTCTCGCTCTTCAGCCGGGCCATGATGCCCACCAGGGCATCCCGCTCCTGTTCCGCGGCCATGGCCCGCTCGGCCTGGATCTGGGCCGCCCCGGCGTTCCAACCGGCCGCCTCCGGCCTAGTGTTCCAATACATATTGCTCCTTTCCGGGGGGCTTGACCGTCGCCCCCCTGGCCCCCTTCGGGCATTCCTTATTCTTTGTATTTGGTGGCCATCAGCAGCTGATACCAGATGCACCGCTGATAGGCGCCCTCGCACCGTTTCTCCTTCATTTGGTCCTTGTCCGTGTCTTTCTGGAAGACCATCCGGTTGCAGCTCCGGGCGTAGTAGCCCTCGCAGATGATGTCGCGGGCGTTGTGGCTCACGAAAAAGGGGCAGAGCACCCGGGCGCTGTCCGCCGTGGTGCTGGTTTTCATGCCCGCAGCTCCCGCATCATGTCCCGCAGGACCCGCAGCAGCTTTTCCATCTCCTCGAAGGCTGCCTCCATGCCCTCCCGGGGCGCGAGCATGATGCTGTCACGGCTCATGCTCCGCTGGATCCCCTCCATCACGTCCAGGCACCGGGCCAGCACCCAATACCGAGCTTTTTTCTCCTGCTCCGTCAACGTTGATCACCACCCAGCTGTGCAGTCTCCAGCCCGCCTTCTCCGCGTCCGCCCGCCGGTTTTTCTCATACCACGCGTTCCAGGCCTCCCGGGCCCGCATCGCGCTCTCGGCCCAGATGATCTGTCTGTAGCTGCGCCACAGGTCCCCCAGGCGCTCCGTCCATACCACGGTGAAGCCCCGGTGCAGGTTGATCTGCCGGGGGATGGGGCGGCCCCTGGCCTGGATCACCGCCCCGTTCGTCAACTTCGGCAGCCTCATTTCACGCCCAGCGCCTTCCGCCAGTCCAGGATCTGCCCCGCGGCCTTCCGGGCCTTGGCGGTCCGCACCACGGACAGCGCCGGCGGCGTCTCCTTGCTGCGGATCCACGCGGCCAGCTCGGCCTCGCTGACCCGCTTTTTCCGCCCCACGGTGACGCAGCGCATCTGCGTCATGATCTCCCGGGCCTTGCGCTCGCCAATCTGCAGCCGCTCGGCCACGTCCTCCCAGGTAAGGTAGCGTTCCATTCAGCCGCCTCCTTTCAATGCTCTCTCGATGCTCTGCTGCTCCGTGTCCACGCCCCAGGCGCACTCCGGATAGCGCAGCCGCGCCCGCGGGTAGGGCAGGCCGCCGTATTCGTTCACGATCCTGCCCACCTCAATCTCCTCTGTGCGGGTCAGCCATTCGTCGTCCTCGATCATCTGCCGGATCACGTCCACGCACACCGGATAGGCATATGTCCGCTCTGTTGGCGCGATGCCTTCCCGATCCTGGACGGTCAGCGCCCTGGCGGTACACGTTACGAAGGCGTGCACGCTGCCGGGAATGGTCCCGCCGCCGTTCTCCAGCTCCCGCCGCAGGAAAAGGCTGGCGTACTGCTGGAAATGATCGTAGGTCAGGGCGGCAAAAACGCGAATCCGGAAGCCGCTGAAATGCCCGTTGCCATAGCGCAGCGTCTGCCGCAGCAGGTAGGGTTCCCGCTCTGCCGCTTCGTAATCCTCGAACATGCTCACCTGGTGAAAGCGCAGCTTTGCCATCAGATAGCCCCCAGCAGCCACGCGCCCAGCAGCGCCGCCCAGATCATGGCCATGCCGGCTCCCATGGCGGCCTGCATCAGGCCCTCCGGAATTTTTTGCCGCAGCGGTAGGTCAGCCGCCT
>Ga0310694_10000750_pt1 | contig 40695 bp, 31 predicted proteins | sample 174DNAGHGhighgp2_FD_203884 | JGI IMG/M metagenome (GOLD analysis project Ga0310694, IMG submission 203884) | Sheep rumen microbial communities from Palmerston North, Manawatu-Wanganui, New Zealand - 1742 DNA GHGhigh gp2 (v2) (version 2) | ecosystem: Host-associated > Mammals > Digestive system... | reverse complement strand
GACCAACCTGCTGGAACAAAGGCTGCTTGACTTCAACGACAGCACCTCGAACCAGATTGTGGTGATAATGACACCCGGATTCGGAGGCAACGACATCGCCGCCTTCGCGCAAGAAGTCGGCGACGCGTGGGGCATCGGGCAGAAGAGCCTTAACAACGGCGTGGTGATAGTCATCAAGCCTAAAGACGAAACCGACGGGCAGGTATACATCGCCACGGGTTATGGCCTCGAAGGTGCGCTTCCCGACATATTCTGCAAGAGTATTATCAACGACATCATGATTCCTCACTTCCGCGAAGACGACTACTATGGCGCCGTGGACGCCGCCCTGGACGTCATCCTCCCCGTCTGCGCCGGCGAGTACAGCTACGACCAATACTGTGAGGACAACGAACTGCCACTGTGGGGGTTGGTTGTGGGGATAGGAATCTTTGTGCTGTTCATATACATCTGCTACAAGCTCGACAAAGGGGGTGGAGGCTCCGGATACTCGGGTGGAGGCACCTACTACGGTGGCAATACACGCGTCAGCGGATGGGGCGGAAGCTACGGAGGCTCCTCTGGCGGATTCGGAGGTTTCGGCGGCGGCAGTTTCGGCGGCGGAGGTGCCGGAGGACGATGGTGAGAAATAAACAGATGTTGAAAAAAAAGATTTTCACCATTGACCGATAAACAAAATAAAACAACTATTTTTGCAAAAAGCAATTATAGGTATCCCTAAACGAAAAAAAAACATAACAATATGAGATTCATAATTAATAGCCAGTTATTTCTGAAACATCTGAATGCCATCAGCGGCGTCATTTCGAACAACAACACCGTACCCATCATCTCATGCTTTCACCTGCATCTGGAAGACAACATCCTCACCATCAAATCCACCGACCTCGAGACAACCATGGTCAGCCGCATCGAGCTTGAGAACGCTCGCGTCGACGGCATCGACACCGTCGCCGTACCCTCCAAACTGTTGCTCGACATGCTGAAATCGATGGACGATGCACCTATGAATTTCGCCGTAGACCCCAACACCTACAGCGTGGACATCAGCTCGGGCGAGGGCAAATACAGCATCGCCGGCCAGAACGCCGACACCTACCCCACCCTGCCTGACATGAGCGAGACGACACAGACCACCATGCCCGCCTCAGTCATAGTCAACGCCATCAATAAAACGGCTTTCGCCACCTCGAACGACGAGATGCGTCAGCAGATGTCGGGCATCTACTGCGAGATGACACCCGAGAACATCACCTTCGTGGCTACCGACGCCCACAAACTGGTGCGCTACCGCCGCAATGACATCCACTCGGAAGAAGTGGCCAGCTTCATCCTGCCACGCAAACCCATCACACTGGTAAAGAACATACTGAGCAGCAACAAAGAGGAATTTGAGGTGACGCTCAACTACAACAGCACCAACGTCTCCTTCTCGTTCGAGAACTTCCTCATAATCTGTCGTCTGGTCGACGGCAAATACCCCAACTACGAGGCCGCCATACCGAAGGACAACCCCAACAAACTGACCATCGACCGCCAGAGCTTCCTGAACACACTGAAACGCGTAAGCCTTTTCGCCAACCAGTCGACCCATCAGGTGCGCCTCTCCATCAAGGAACGCGAGATACAGATTTCGTCGGAGGATCTGGAATTCTCGAACAAGGCACACGAGAACATACCGTGCAACTACGACGGCGAACCCATGGACATAGGATTCAACGCCAAGTTCCTCAGCGAAATGGTTACAAACCTCGACACCGAGCAAATTCTCGTCGAGCTGTCGCACCCCAGCCGCGCCGGTATTATATTCCCCATCTACGAGAACGAGGAAGACACGAAGAACGAGGATATCCTTATGCTCGTCATGCCCGTCATGCTTGCAAACTAAGACCTGCACATCTTTAGAGATAAACATCCTATGGATAGCATTTTTCGAAATGCTATCCTTTTTTTATAGGCATGACAATGAAAGGACGCAAGACACCAAAAGAAACATAACAAACTGTAAGACTTGCAATTAAATCACTAAAGCTTAGCGTGCTATCATTTAATGATTGTCACTAATGAATAGAAAACATTAAAAATGTGTTTTTTTGCGTATCTTTGCAGTCGCTATGAGTAAACAGAAAAACAACCGTCACGGCAAGATAAGACTTTGGGCTGGAAGAACTTCCACCATTTTTAGCATCATGTTGGTGCTGTTCGTATTCGGTCTGCTGATGTTCGTGGAATACCACTCCTACAAGGCGACACACGAGATGCAGGAGCGCATATCCTATCAGGTAGACCTCAACGCCGAAACAACCGAAGAGGAGGCCATGAGCCTTCGCGACGAGTTGCTGGCGCTCGACTATGTGAAAAGCGTCGACTACATCTCGGCAGACGAGGCGGCGCGCCTGTTCAGCGCCGAGCTGGACGAGGACTTCCTGACGCTCCTCGACAGTGTCAATCCTCTATACCCCACCCTTATGGTGACGCTCAAAGCCAGCAACAACCCTTCCAAAATACAGGAGAACAGGAAGTTGTTTGAAAAAGAGGTCAATGAATACACCAACGTCGACGGCATCACCTATCATGAGACGATGCTCAACGACCTGAACCTTATCTTCTACAAACTGTCGTGGATTCTCATTGTCTTTGTAGTGTTGCTGCTGATAGTATCTATCGCACTAATCAGCACGACGATACGCATCACCATCTACTCGAACCGCTACACCATACGCACCATGAGCATGGTGGGCGCGAAGATGGGCTTCATCACACGTCCTTTCCTGTGGCGCAGCATATTATACGGATTCCTCGGTGCCACATTCGCCATGATACTGATGTATGCCTCCATCTACATCTTCAACAAACAGTTCCACTTGGCACTGTTCCACCCCCGCTATTTCACGGGCTACGCGCTGATGATATTGGCCGTCTACGTGGTGGGTATTGCCATATCGTTCATAGCCACCTACTTCTCAGTGCACCGTCATATCCGCAACAAAAGCGAATACTAATAACACAATCAACAAGTCTGAAAATCATAAAATAACATATCGATGGACAACAAAAAAAATTATACCAATAAGCCGACTACGACAAAAGAGAACAGCGACAACTCGTCGTTCGACTTCGCATTCAGCAAGATAAACTACATCCTCATAGCTGTCGGCATACTGATACTCGGAATAGGCTACATACTACTTTGCGGCGGTGGCAGCGACGACCCTAACGTATTCAACCCCGCCATGTTCGACAACCGCCGTCTCGTTGTCGCGCCTATCATGATTGTCGCAGGACTGGTGATAGAGATAGTAGCCATAATGATACGCCCAAAAACAAAGGAATAAAAAATGGAATGGTTTGAAGCATTGATTCTTGGCATCATCCAGGGATTGACAGAATATCTGCCTGTGAGCAGCAGCGGGCATCTGGTAATAGGACAAGAGTTGTTCGGACTTGACAGCGGCGAGGGCAAACTGGCGTTCACCGTCATGTTGCATATCGCCACAGTACTGAGTACCATAGTGATACTATGGAAAGAGATAGTGTGGATATTTGCCGACCTGTTCAAATTCAAATGGAACGAAGGCACCCGCTATGCCCTGAACATAGTCATCTCGATGATACCCGTCGGAATCGTCGGTGTCTTCTTCAAAGACAAGATAGAAGCCATTTTCGGCAGCGGGCTCCTCATTGTCGGCATCTGCCTGCTTATCACAGCAGCGTTGCTGGCTTTCAGCTACTTTGCCAAACCGCGTCAACGCGAGAATATCTCTCCGCTACACGCTTTCATCATAGGCATAGCGCAAGCCGTCGCCGTGCTGCCGGGACTGTCGCGCTCCGGCTCTACAATTGCGACGGGACTGCTGCTGGGCAACAAGAAAGAGCGTCTGGCACAATTCTCGTTCCTTATGGTCATACCGCCAATACTCGGCGAGGCATTGCTTGACGTCAAAGATATTGCTGAAGTCGGCATCAGCGCCTCGTTCGGTGGCATCAGCCCCCTGTCGGTAATCATAGGATTCCTTGCTGCCTTCATCGTAGGATGCATAGCCTGCAAGTGGATGATCAACATAGTGAAGAAAGGCAAACTCATCTGGTTTGCCGTATACTGCACCATAGTAGGCATCGCGGCTATCGTGCTGCCTCAACTCTTCTAACCGCGACCATAGATGGCAGGCATCGTAATTCCCGTGGACAAGCCAAAGGGATGGACATCGTTTCAGGTGGTCAACAAGCTGAAATGGGACTTGCGCCGTGCATACAACTTGAAGAAAATCAAGATAGGTCATGCCGGGACGCTTGACCCTATGGCCAGTGGTCTGTTGCTGGTTTGCGTGGGGAGCGCCACCAAAAGCATCGAGCGGTTGCAGGCCGGCATCAAGGAGTATACCGGCACCATGGTGCTGGGAGCCACCACGCCATGTTTCGACATGGAACAGGGAATAGACCGCTACTACCCCACCGGGCAGCTCGACAGAGAGAAAATCGTCGCGACGAGCAAAAGCTTCGTCGGCGAACAGGAGCAGGTCCCTCCCATCTACTCGGCCGTGAAGGTGGACGGCAAACGGGCCTACTTCTCCGCACGCGAAGGCAACGAGGTGGAGATTACAGCCAAGCGCATCACCATCTATCAGTTTGAGATAGAAGCTTATCGCGAAGGCAAGGCCGACGATCCACTGCCACCCATAGTCATGCCAGAGGCGACCGACAAGCCACGCAAAGAGCTGTACCGCAACCCTGAGGGTTTTGTTCCCGAGGCGTTGCCGCAAATAGACTTCCGCGTGACATGCAGCAAAGGCACCTACATACGCAGTCTGGCAAGAGACATGGGTATGGCGCTTGACAGCGGAGCTTTCCTGTGCGACCTAAGACGCACACGCATAGGCGACTACAGCATTGAAAAAGCGATGACAGTAGAGCAGCTGGAAGAGATGATATCAGAGCATCATCCTTTTTTCGCATCAATGGACAGCGAGAACAAAACAATATAGAAAAACGGAAGTGCCGGACCATAAATCCGGCACTTATTCTTTAATTATATGGCATATAAACAGACACGACAATTTGTCGTTCATTTTTTGTTAATATAAACAATCCGGCATGTTGCATTATATAGCTGATTATTCGTGATTTAATAGAGTTATTACAAAATTTATTGTTAAAAAACTTGACAACGGGCGGTTTTGGGTGTATCTTTGCAAAATTCGACTTGAAATGAACCATTGTGAGACATTAAAGAACACAAATAAACAACAATGATAAACACACTCTACTCCACAATGAAACTCTCGCAGTTCAAATTCAACCTGCCAAAAGACTTAATAGCAGAGAAGCCATCGAAACTGCGTGACGAAGCGCGCCTGATGGTGCTGAACAGAGAGAATCAAACCATTGAGCACAAACTGTTTAAAGACCTGATAAACTATGTGGACACCGACGACGTGGTGGTGGTGAACAACACGAAGGTGTTTCCCGCCCTGCTGAAAGGTGAGAAGGAAAAGACCGGCGCGCAGATTACAGTCTTCCTGCTTCGCGAACTGAACTCGGAGACTCGCCTGTGGGATGTTGTCGTCGACCCGGCGAGGAAAATCCGCATCGGCAACAAGCTGTATTTCGGCGAGAACGACGAACTGGTGGCCGAAGTGATAGACAACACGACGTCGCGCGGTAGGACGATACGCTTCCTCTACGACGGCACTCACGAGGAGTTCATCAAGGTGATCAAGAGCATGGGGCAGACTCCGCTGCCCGACGAAATCCGCGCGATGCGCGACATCACGAACGACGACAAAGAGCGCTACCAGACCATCTACGCCAAAGTGGAGGGTGCTGTGGCGGCGCCGACGGCAGGCCTGCACATCAGCCGCGAGCTGATGAAGCGCTTCGAGATAAAAGATGTAAAGTGGGCTGAGCTGACGCTTCATGCCGGCATTGGCAACTTCAAGCCCATCGAGGTGGAAGACCTCAGCAAGCACCGCATGGATGCTGAGGAGATGCACATCGACGAAGAGTGTTGCGACATCATCAACCATGCGAAACAGACAGGCCACAAGATATGCTGCATCGGCACGACGACCATGAAAGCGCTTGAGACCGCCGTCACCATACCGGGCAAGGTGAACCCCTACGACGGCTGGAGCAACAAATTCATCTTTCCGCCGCACGACTTCACGATAGCCGACATGATGGTTACGAACTTCCATCCGTCGATGTCGTCAATGTTCATCATGGCATCTGCATTCGGCGGTCCCGACTTTGTGATGCAAGCCTACCAGACCGCCATCAAGGAGAAATACAAATTCAACACCTACGGCGACGCCATGCTGATAATCTAAAACCACGCAGATGTCACCACTGGCAGATACTTTGAGACCGACGACCCTCGACGAATACATAGGTCAGCGTCACCTTGTAGGCGAAGGAGCCGTGTTGCGCACGCTGATAGAGAGTGGCAACATACCGTCGATGATATTCTGGGGTCCTCCGGGCATAGGCAAGACGACGCTTGCCATGATAATAAGCAATACGCTGCTCCGCCCATTCCACACCCTGAGCGCCATAAGCAGTGGCGTGAAGGAGGTGCGCGATGTCATCGAGAAGGCCCGTCAGGAGCAGGGAGCGATACTGTTCATAGACGAGATACACCGTTTCAACAAGTCGCAGCAGGACTCGTTGCTTGGCGCCGTGGAGAAGGGCATCATCACGCTGATAGGCGCCACGACAGAGAATCCGTCGTTCGAGGTCAATTCGGCATTGCTGTCGCGTTGTCAGGTCTACGTCCTGAAGGAGTTTGACAAAGAGGACATGCAGCAACTCATAGCCACGGCGGTGAAGCACTATGCGAAACAAGGCATAGAGCTGAAGGTGGAGGAGAGCGAGGCGCTGATGCGCATCAGCGGTGGCGACGCGCGCAAGCTGCTTAACGCGCTGGAGCTGGTGGTGAACAAAAGCATACGCCACGACACCAAAGAGCGCCAGACGGTAAACATAGACAACCAGCGCGTTACGGACGTGATACAGCAGAACTTGGCTCTCTACGACCGTCAGGGCGAGATGCACTACGACATCATCAGCGCCTTCATCAAGTCGATGCGAGGCAGCGACCCCAACGGGGCAGTATACTGGCTGGCACGCATGATAGAGGGTGGCGAGGACCCCGTGTTCATCGCCCGCCGCATGCTTATCTTCGCCAGCGAGGACATAAGCAACGCCAATCCCAACGCCCTGTTGCTGGCCAACGCCTGTTTCGAGGCGGTGACGAAAATAGGCTATCCAGAATGCCGTATCACGCTGTCGCAGTGTGCCATATACCTTGCCAACAGCGTGAAGAGCAACAGCACATATATGGCCCTTGCCAACGCGCAGCAGGCGATAAAGCGCACTGGCGACCTGCCCGTGCCACTGCACATACGCAACGCGCCGACCAAGCTGATGAAAGACCTCGGCTACAGCGACGGCTACAAGTATGCGCACGACTATGCTGGCAATTTTGCGGAGCAGGAGTATCTGCCTGACGCGCTGAGGGGTACGAAGTTCTACGAGCCTGGCGACAACGCCCGCGAAAACGAGACGCGCAAACTGTTGCAATGGCGCTGGAAGGAGAAATACGGGTATTAACATAAAGCCCTGAGCGAAAAGAATATAAAAAGCAGAAGAAGAGATGGCAGACGCATTGCTAACCGTGGAGAACCTCACCAAATCGTTTGGCGACAAGATGTTGTTCGAGGACATCAGCTTCGGCATCAATGCTGGTCAGAAGACCGCGCTGATAGCTCGCAACGGCTACGGCAAAAGTACATTGCTCAACATCCTAACTGGCAAAGAGTTGCAGGACAGTGGCAAAGTAACCTTCCGTGGCGACGTGAAGATGGCGTACCTGCCCCAGCGTCCTGACTTCCACAACCACCAGACGGTGCGCAGCTTTGTCGAGGCCGCCGAGCGTCCCGAGACGATAGAGCCGTGGGACTTCGAGCAGAGCGTCGAGGAGGTTTTGTCGCGCCTGGAGGTGGACCGCCTGATGGACCGCGCCATGGACACCCTGAGCGGCGGTGAGCAGAAGAAGGTGGCGCTGAGTCGCATACTGATTGACGACACCAACCTGCTGTTGCTTGACGAGCCGACGAACCATCTGGACATAGCGATGATAGAATGGCTTGAGGAGTTCCTGTCGAAACAGCGACTGTCGATACTGATGGTGACGCACGACCGGTACTTTTTGGACAATGTCTGTCAGGACATCATAGAGCTGGACAACAGCCAGTTGTACCACTATCGCGGTACCTACGACTACTATGTTGCGAAAAAGGCGGAGCGCCAATACAACGAGCGCGCCGAGGTGGAGAAAGCCAAAAGCCTGTACCGCACCGAGTTGGACTGGATGCGCAGGATGCCACAGGCGCGTGGCACAAAGGCCCGTGCCCGCATTGACGCCTTCTACGAGCTGGAGCAGAAAGCGCACACGCGCTTTGAAGAAGACAAGCAGCAGCTGAGCGTGAAGACGGAGCGCATAGGTGGCAAGATACTGGAGATGTACAACATCTGCAAGTCGTATGATGGTCAGTGCCTTGTCGACGACTTCAGCTATACCTTCAAGAAAGGCGAGAAGATAGGCATCGTGGGGCCCAACGGCATAGGCAAAAGCACCTTCCTGAGTCTGCTGACCGAACAGACACGTCCCGACAGCGGTCGCGTGGTGGTGGGCCAGACGATACAATTCGGGTTCTACAGCCAGAAGGGCTTGCAGGCCAAGGACGACCAGCGCGTCATAGACATCATACGCGACGTAGCGGAGGTCATAGAACTGGAGAACGGCAAAGAGATGTCGGCCCACCTGTTCCTCTCCTACTTCGGATTTGACGACATGACGCAGTACAACTACTACGGTAACCTGAGCGGTGGCGAGCGGCGTAAGCTGTATCTGCTGACGGTGCTGATGGCCAATCCCAACTTCCTGATTCTTGACGAGCCGACGAACGACCTGGACATCCACACCCTCTCGATACTGGAGCAGTTCCTCAAAGACTTCAAGGGTTGCCTGCTGATAGTGAGCCACGACCGCAGTTTCATGGACAACATAGTAGACCACCTCTTCGTCTTTGAAGGCAACGGAAAGATACGCGACTACCACAGCAACTATACCGAATACCGGCAGAAGAAACAGCTGGAGCTGCGCAACAGCCAGAAACAGAAGAAGGAAGAGAAGCCACAATACGAGCGCTCACGTCCCGACAAGCCACGAGCCACTTACAAACAACAGAAAGAATATGAGCAACTGACGGCTGAAGTGGAAGCATTGACAAGCGAACGCTCCGAGCTGGAGAGCAAGCTGTCGTCGGGGACAGAGAGCGACAGCGCCAAAATAACAGAGATGGCGGAACGCATAGGAGCGATAATCAGCGAGTTGGACGAGAAAGAACTACGCTGGCTTGAACTGGACGAGATAATAAACCATTAGCATACCCCCTCCCCTACCATAAAAAAAAAAAGATGACAATAGACACATTAAACGAGCGAATAAAAGAGCTGTCGCCCACGGAATACAACAGCATCATCATCGACAACGCGAGCGCCATCAAGCGCCACACCTACTGTTTCATCACGGCATCGTCGCAACATGTCGACTACAGGACACAACGCCTGACTGCCGCCATAGACGAGGCTACCGCAGAAGAGATAAAGGCGATAAACGGTGGCGAGAGCCCCTACTCGCCGATAGCGCAAGCGCTGATAGAGAGGATGAAAGAGGCGCCGAAATACAGCGCTGAGAGCTTCCTGTCGGGAGCAAAGAAAAAGTTCAGCGAACTGATGAACGGAGGGCGCACAGTAGACCACGGCGACCTGAAGCTCAAGACGAAAGATGGTCGCCTGACCGCCCAACAGCCTGCATGGGCCATCAAGGCTGAATGCGGTGTTGCCGAATGCGCCGCCTGCAACGGCAGAGGCATAGTGGAGACAACCGACGGAGAAGGTATGCCAACGGAAAAAATCTGTCCGCAATGCAATGGGCGGAGGCTGGTAGGCACGCTGTCGTATTTTATACCAACCGTCAGTAATAAAAATGCCGACATAATACGCTGTGCCGAGGGAGAGATAGAGAACCTGCGATTCAGCGCCAAGGAGGGCAAACTGACGCTTGACGACAGCGAGTGGAGCATCGAGCACACACATCTGCACCGCATAGCGACACACAACAACGGCATAGATGAGGAAGAGATACCCGAGGAGGTGGAGCCCTACATGGAGGCCCTGAACGACAAGCTGGGCGAGGAGAACGCCCTGACAGACATGGAGTTTACCACACTGCCGTGCTACACTTTCAGCTACCGCAACGTGCTGACGAGCCAGCTGAGCAAAGGCGTATATATAGACTACAAGGATAAGCCGGTAGTGCTGTTCGACCTCAACAGTACTGGCAAGAGGCTGTTCGACGGGATGCGGAACAGGATAAAGACGGTGGGGCGCTTCTTCGGAGGAATAGGCAAGACGGACAGCTATAAAGACGGCGAGGACTTGCGCAGGACGCTGCGTCTAATGATAGCCATCGTGGTTGCCGACGGCACCGTGAGCGAGGATGAGAAAAGGGCGCTGACGCTCTCCATCCGCAACGTGGAGCGCTTCACGGACAAGGAGAAAGAAGCCCTGATAGGGCTGCTGGGCAACAGCGACGCGAGCTTCCTCAACGACGAGGACTACCGTTTCCACAGCCGCGAGAACGCCGAAGAATGCCTGCTGCGCATGCAAGAGATTGCCACTGCCGACGGGACGGTACAAGAAGCGGAACGCGACATCATAGAACGCCTGAAATTCAAATACTGATATGGCAACAAAAAAGACCAACGCGGCGAGACTGCTCGACCAATCGAAGATAGCCTATGAGCTGATAGAATACAGTGTGGACGAGAGCGACCTGGGAGCTGAGCACATAGCCGAGCAACTGGGTTTGCCCATCGGGCAACTGTACAAGACGCTTGTGCTGCGAGGTGACCGCAACGGGCTGTTTGTATGCGTGATACCCGGGGCGGAGGAGGTGGACCTGAAGAAGGCGGCCAAAGAGACAGGGAACAAGAAATGCGACCTGATACCGCAAAAAGAGCTGCTGCCCACAACGGGCTACATCCGTGGCGGTTGCTCGCCCATAGGAATGAAAAAGGCGCTTCCGACCTACTTCGACAGCAGCATAAAGAAACACGACCACATCTACTGCAGCGCAGGACAAAGGGGACTGCAGTTCCGCATAGCACCAGACGACATCATCAAAGCGGCACACGGGAAGGTGTGCGAGCTGACGGTGGATTGAACCCAAATTGGTCATTAGACCGACCATTCGTTATAATACCACTTTTATATGTCTATTCATGCCATATCAGCATTTCTTTCGGCATCTTTTCCACATCCCTGTCTTGACGTAGCCCGCTACGCCTTCACCAGTGATGCGGTCAATCTGCTCGAAACAAATACCAATCTGGCACAAATCCTAACGACCAATTTGTGTTGAAGGTGGTGCGGATTGGAAATCCTTAGAATAAGGAGTGCCGGATTGGAAATCCGGCACAACAAGGCGGGTTGAAACCATACCGCTTGATACCACTTAATAGCGATCGCTATATGGATGCCTTAGAAGTTGTACTTGAAGAGGGCGCAGAGGCGATGGTTGGAGACTTGGTGGAGATTGGCGTTGTTGGCTATGGAGGCATCGTTGTTGATGTCGCCATAGGTGACGGCGGTGAATTCGTACTCGATGCCGATGTTGAAGGCTTTGACGTTGTAGCTGAAGGAGGGTGCGATGCGGTAGATGCTGTTCATGTGGGTGAAGTTCTCGCCGCCCTTCATATATATGCGGTAGAAGGTGTTGCCTGAGGCATCGGAGAAGGCGTGAAGATTGTCGACGGCGCCGAAATTCTTGATGTAGCCGAGGAAAATGTTGGCGCGGAAGGTGTTGCCATAGGCGATGTTGAGGTAGGAGATGCTGTTGCGGATGGGAGCATAAGTCCAAGAGCCGTCGGGGTTGATGCCTGTTACGGCATATCCGCAGAGCTGGTTGAGGTGTGAGGTGTTCTCGGCGAGGAGGGTGCGGAACTGGAGGTCGAGATTAGAGGAGCGATACCTGAGGTAGAGCGTCGGGGTGAAGGAGGCTACGGTTTCATCAACCTTTTTGGTTATGCCGCCGATGTTGGCATGAGTGCGTGGGCGGATGAGCTGAGCGTCGACGCCGAGCTGAGCATATAGGGAGCTGGTCCGGAAGTTGAGTCCGATGAATGCTTCGGGCCATAGGGCGTTATGTGCAAAGGAGATGGAATTGGTGCTGGAGGGGTCGGATGGGCTGGCAGGGCCGTTGTTCATATACTGCAGTTGCCAGAGGAGAGCGGCCGTGTAGCCCCAGTTGTTCCAGTAGCGTGTGCCGCGGATTTGAGGAGTGCGGCTGTGTGGGCGGAAAGGTGCTCCGGCCGCCATGCCGAGAACTTCGGGCATGATGTCGCCGCTGAGGGGGTGCCAGTCCTGTCCGATGAGGAACTCGGAGCCATGACGGTTGAGCTTGACATAAGCTAGGCGTAGACGGAGGACAGTGTTGTTGGTGCCGAAGCCTCCGAAATCGCCCTCAAGCTTGCCGCTGTAGCGCCACCCGTGGAGCATGGGACCATGTATGTCGAGACCGAAACGCGAGGTGAGAGCCTGCAACTGCATGGAGGCTATGCTGTTGAGGTCTTCGCTGTGGTCTTCGTTCCAGTGCTCGTCGTAGGGAATCATGTTGTATTCGCCACCGACGACGGTATAGGTCTTGCGAGAGTCGAATGTCAGATAGTTGCGAATGAACCCGTAGAGCTTAACGGGAGCGACCTTGAGAGTGTCGCCTGTTGGGACGGTACGATGGTCGTCGGCAAAAAGTGAAGGCAGCGACATGATGAGTGCCGCTGCCATAATGATAATTCTTTTCATGCCATCAAAACAAGAAGTTGAGCAGTGAAAATGCGCAGGAACATGGTGAGCGGATAGACGGTGGCGTAGCCTGTGTTGGGCAGTTTGCAGCCTTCGGGGGCGATGTTGTTGGCGAAGGCGAGCGTGGGTGGGTCGGTATGCATGCCTCCGATGACGCCCATGAGTGTGTAGTAGTTGGTTTTGAGGACAAGTCGGCAGAAGAGGCCTGTGATGATGGGAGGGACGACGGTGATGATGAAACCGTAGAGGATCCACATATAGCCACCGGCCTGGATGGTGGAGACGAAACTGCCACCGGCGCCGAGACCTACGCCAGCGAGGAAGAGAGCGATGCCGACCTCGCGGAGCATCCAGACGCCATGTGAGTCGGTGAACTCGGTTGTGAACCATCCTTTCTTGACGCCAAGCCAGCTGCCGATAAGAGCTGCAACGAGCGGACCACCGGCAAGGCCGAGCTTGACTGGAGCTGACATTCCGACAGGTATGGGAATACTGCCGAGGATGATGCCGAAGGCGATGATGACGAAGATGGGTATGAGGTTGACTTTGTGCCGCTGTGAGGCAGTTGTGGGCTGTTTCTCTGCGGCATGTTCGACGGATTCACTGGTGATGGGTTCGTTCTTGAGGTCGATGCGGCAAAGCGGACGCAGGATGATGCATGTGAGAATCATGCCGACAACGGCGAGAGGATAGGCGACAGCGTAGCCGTTGGCGAGTCGGTCGGCGACCTCGGACATTCCGAGGTCGCGGACAGCCTGCTGTGCTGCGGAGAGACCCGGGGTGTTGGTTACGGCGCCGGTGTAGACGCCAGCCATATCGAAGAGGCTTTCGCCTGCCATCTTGGCGACGAGGACGGTGATGACGACGCCGAGGGCGACGTTGGCGAGAGCGACGAGATTGAGCGGAAGGCCACCTTTTTTGAAGGTACGGAAGAATCCCGGGCCGACCTGCAGACCGACGGCTGTGACGAAGAGGATGAGACCGAACTCCTTGATGATGTGTAGCATGTCGTGGTTGCAGGAGATGCCGAATGCGCTGAGGATGATGCCGACGAAGAGTACCCAGGTGATGCCGAGAGAGATGCCTTTGATTTTGAAGCGTCCGAGGAGGAGGCCGGCGAAGATGGAGACGGAGAGCATGAGGACAGTGGTGCCGACGCCTCCGTTGGTGAGTAGATTGATGAACCAGTTCACTTTAAGATGTGGGATTAGTTAGTAATATGACGAAAAAAAGACCTTAAAGACCCTAAGGGCATTAAGGTCTTTAAGGTCGAAAGGAGTAAGGCAGAGTATTAGTCGCCGAGTGTGGCAACCATGACAGCCTTGATGGTGTGCATACGGTTCTCGGCTTCGTCGAAGACGATGCTGTTCTCGCTCTCGAAGACATCCTCGGTGACCTCGATGCCGTTCAGACCGAATTTCTCATACACCTCGCGGCCAGCCTTGGTCTCCAGATTGTGGTACGACGGCAGGCAGTGCATAAATTTGCAGTGGGGGTTGCCAGTTTTCTTCATCAGTTCAGCGTTGACCTGATAAGGCATCAGCATCTTGATGCGCTCTTTCCAGACGCTGTCGGGTTCGCCCATGGAAACCCAGATATCGGTGTAGATGAAGTCGAGGCCTTTGACACCTTTCTCGACGTCGTCGGTGACGGTGAGCTTAGCGCCGGTCTCTTTAGCTATTTCCTGGCACTTCTTGACGAGGTCCTTGGCAGGCTGGAGCTTCTTGGGTGCGATGATGCGGATGTCCATGCCCATCTTGACGCCGCCGACCATGAGGCTGTTGCCCATGTTGTAGCGTGCATCGCCGATGTAGGCGAACTTCACCTGATTGAGGGGCTTGTCGGTATGTTCCTGGATGGTGAGGAAGTCGGCCAGAATCTGAGTGGGGTGAGCCTCAGCGGTGAGGCCGTTCCAGACGGGAACGCCAGCATATTCAGCCAGTTCCTCGACGGTGGCCTGGTCGAAGCCACGGTATTCGATACCGTCGAACATGCGACCGAGGACGCGGGCGGTGTCCTTCATACTCTCTTTGATGCCGATCTGGCTACCGGTGGGGCCGAGGTAGGTGACATGGGCACCCTGGTCCTTGGCTCCGACCTCGAAGGCGCAGCGTGTGCGGGTCGAAGTCTTCTCGAAAATCAGGGCAATGTTCTTGCCTTTGAGGTGAGGTTGCTCAGTGCCGGCATATTTGGCGCGTTTGAGGTCGCGAGCCAGGTCGAGCAGATAGTTGAGTTCCTTGGGGCTGAAGTCTAATATCTTCAGAAAATTGCGGTTTCTTAAATTGTAAGCCATTTTTATTTAATTTTAAAATATGAATTTCGTATTATAAATACTCTATCGGTTTTTGTTAATTGTTATCACTTCTCTCATCTTGTTCTTCAAACACTTTGATGTCACGGTTTTTTCTGTAATAGCGCAAAAAGAACAGCCAAGCCACAGCACAGATAGCAAGCGAGCCGAGACCCATTATCAGCATTCGGATGCCTCCCGGCCAGTGCATAACAACAAACAAAAGGCCCATAATAACCACCGCCGAAGCGTAGCCGGTTAGCGTCATCGAAAACTTCCACAACGCCTCTCCTACGTGAAACGGACAAGGAAATATACGGCCCAAAAAGATTGACACTATTGAGAGAATCCCTGCCCCTGCGATAAGCAACGTCACGCCTGTTTGAACGCCGGAGAGTTTCATAACCGACCCGGCGACAGTCAACAGTACACCAAAAGTCGCCAACTTATTCATAAAAGACTTGAACTGCGGCGAGTTTGATATCTTGTCTGTCGGAGATTGCTGAGATTCCATATCAGATACTGTTGCTGAACAGACGTCAAGGTCTTGGTTTAAGCGGTTTATTACTTAACGATGCGGGTTCCGCAATGGGGGTTGTTGAGCTGGCCGGCCTCGGTGATGATGCACTCCTTGCCGCCGTTCTCGACAAACATGATAGCCGCGCGGACCTTCGGGGCCATGGAGCCTTCTGCGAACTGCCCTTCCTCCAGGTACTTCTTGGCCTGGGCGATGGTGATGGTGTCAAGTGCCTGCTCATTTTCCTTGCGGAAATTGATGTAGACCTTGGGTACATCGGTGAGGATGTAGAACTCGTCGGCACCGATCTGCACGGCACACAATGCACTGGCCAGATCCTTGTCGATGACGGCTTCGACGCCTGTGACGTGGTCGCTTTCTTCGACGCATGGAATGCCACCGCCGCCGACGGTGACGACGATGTTGCCTGCTCTGGCGAGTTGTTCGACGATTTTGATGTTGTTGATGCGCACGGGTTTGGGCGATGCGACAACTTTACGCCAGCCGTTGCCCTTGGGGTCTTCGCGGTAGGTGGCGCCTGTCTGGGCGGCGAACTGCTCGGCTTGCTCTTTGGTGTAGTATGGGCCGACGGGCTTGGTGGGGTTTTGGAACATGGGGTCGAGCTTGTTGACGGCGACCATGGTGACGAGTGTGACGACGTTGCGCTGTATATCATTGCGTGCCATAACGTTGCGAAGTCCCATCTCAATCATGTAGGCTATGGAGCCTTGTGTTTCGGCGACGCAGAAGTCCATGGGCATGGCTTCGATGCCTTTGGCCCTTCCGGCTTCGTGCTGTAGCATGACGTTTCCGACTTGCGGGCCATTGCCGTGTCCGATGACTACGTTGTAGCCACGTTTGAGTAGGTTGCAGAGGCTTTCGCAGGTCTGCTCTACATTGTCGATTTGTTCTTTATATGTGCCTTTTTGGCCGCTGCGCAGGAGTGCGTTTCCGCCAAAAGCGACCACTGCAAGTTTTTTCATTTAATGTGTATTTGCTTTTGATTCAGTTATTTGACTTTTCTTTATAATATAGAAAGGGAATGCAAATATAAGGAGAAAATTTTATATATAAGTTTGAATGTTGAATTTTGAATTTTGGAGGGGAATTGACAGAATATTTTTTTACGGCAGTTGTCAACAATTGGCCAGAAATTAATGATATTTTGTGGGTTCTATAAATTGGGTTTTCAAGAGAGCGTCTCTCCGAGACGACCATTATTTTGCATTATTTACTCCACACCAAGTGCTGGGGTGTAGGCCGAGCCGAGGGCATATCATTTGAGGGTCGGGTTCTCAAATCAAACTATTTATAAATCTTATTTAAACTATTATTTTTCAAGTTATTTATGGAACTTTGTGCGAGTGCGAATAATTAAATAATTCTATTCCAGAAATAATGCGTATTTTTGCAACGCGAAAACAACATGAATAGTAATTTGCCAAAGGTTGCAAATACCTTTGAGTATTAAAAATAAGCAACTAAAACGACATAAAAAAGGATTTACAAAATAATAGGAAAACAATAATTTAACAGCGTTTGCATATTATTCGGAATCGTCTTTGAACCTAGGAAATTCAAAACAACAGATTCTCCATATGAATAAGTCTGCGAATGCCCGCGTTTGCGTGGGCTTGACTTATCTGGAGAATCGGGCAATTCCTAGGGCCTAAAGACGTGGATAATGTTAAGTCCACGTTTCTTTTTGTCCAAGGTATTGTCCGCTTTCGAAGAGATAGGCATTCGCAGAAAGCGAACAGAAATGACCAAGAAAGACAATCACTTCTCTCTGGAGAGTCGTCGGTATATCGGTTGTAAGACTAAGTTGGTGGATTGGATATTCAATCTCATCGACGAGCATACCCACAATGTCCACTCCTTCTGCGACATCTTTGCAGGTACTGGAGTCGTAGCTTATCGGGCTTTGCAGAAATATGAGCATGTGGTGGTGAATGATTTCCTCCATTCTAATAATATTATGTATCGTGCTTTTTTTGCTCCTACAAAATGGAACAAAGATAAAGTACAGACAATAATTGAGGCGTTTAACACCATCAATCCTGACAAAATTCGCGAGAATTATTTCTCAAAAAACTATGGTGGAAAATACTTTTATCACAACACAGCGAAGCTGGTCGGCTATATCCGCGAACGTATAAGAGAAATACGACATCAATTGACTGACAAGGAGTATGCCATACTATTAGCTTCCTTGATATATAGCATTGACCGTCATGCAAATACTATGGGGCATTTCGATGCCTATCATCATAAAGCCCCCGCAGCCCATCGGTTCCAAATGCGAATGATTGAGGTTGGGTCGTTTGCTGGTGTAGAGATTCATCAAGAGGATTCCAACCAATTGGCTCGTCATCTTAACGTGGATTTAACCTATCTTGACCCTCCATACAACTCACGCCAATATAGCCGATTTTATCATGTATATGAAAACCTTGTGCAATGGAAGAGGCCTCAGTTGTATGGTACTGCATTGAAGCCAAAAGAGGAAAATATGAGCGATTATTGTCGCAGTTCGGCTTTTAATGCATTTTCGGATTTAGTGAGTCATATCGATAGCCAATATTTGGTGGTTTCATACAATAATACATACCATTCTAAGAGCAGTTCGTCGGAGAATAAAATCAAACTGGAGCAACTTGAAGAAGTGTTGAACAGATGTGGCAAAACACACGTGTTTAACCATGAGTTCAAGGCGTTCAATTCTGGGAAAACGGAGTTTGACGATCATCGCGAGTATTTATTCATAACCGAAATTGACGATGAAAAACGGAATCAGTCGTTCCCCGATGTTCTACGTAGGTGATAAGTATAAAATGATACGAGAAATACGTACTCACTTCCCTAATCACATCAACAGGCTGATAGAGCCGTTTGTTGGTGGCGGTTCGGTGATGATGAATGTTGATGCCGATGGATTTATATTGAATGACATTGACACCTATGTGATAGGTTTGCACAGAATGCTTTGTGGCTATGTAGGCAGGGAGCAGAATTTTTATGCTGACTTATACCGTATCGTCGACCAATATGGCCTATCGCTTTCTTTTCGAGAGAATATTGTTCCACAGGAGTTGAGGAAAGCATATCCCAAAACGTATTTTGCAAAATACAACAAAGAGGCCTACCGCCAGTTGAAAGCCGATTTTATCGCAGGTGGTCAACATGATTGGATGCAACTCTACGTGCTGCTGATTTATGGCTTCAATCGTATGTTGAGATTCAATAAGAAGGGGGTTTTCAACCTTCCAGTTGGCAATGTGGACTACAATCAGAACACCCACGATGCCTTGGAAGATTACTTCCGCGTAATGGCGACAAAGCATGTAGAATGGAGTCATGAAGACTTCCGAACATTTTTGGCAAATATCAACTATCAAGAGGATGATCTGATATATCTCGACCCACCATATTTGATTACTTTCAGCGAATACAATAAGTTGTGGAACGACGAGACGGAGCGTGATTTGCTAACATTGCTCGATGATTTGAATGCTCGTGGAATTCATTTTGCAATCTCTAACGTCACCTATTATCGCGGGCGTACAAATAGTATCTTTCTGGAATGGTCTGCTCAATATCACAGCCATTCAATTAAAAGCAATTACATCAGTTTCAACGATAACAGTATCAAGCAGTTCAATGAGGTACTGGTAACCAATTACTAAAGACTATGCCAAACAACGTAAGACACGGTAAAAGATTATACAAGCAGATGTCGCTTGAGGTAGCCGTTAGAAATCCTGAGCGCTACGAAGAAATCCTAAAAACATTCGCAAAGTTTGAAGGTGTTGTGCTTAACGACAAAGGTGTGTTGGAAGTCTATTCACAACTATATCTCGATGAAGTCGTTACAACAGATGCACTAAATGAAATGAATCTCACCAAACGATTCGTCAGCAAATGGATTGAAGAAAATTGCAGTCACAACAACGAGTGGGGATACCCTACTGGATATCAAGCAGCATTTACGCGTTACTTGAAAACCCTATCTGAGTTTGGCTTCATATATGCCCAATACGAACAGGAACTCCGTCTTTCTCCAGTTGCTAAAGCCCTGGTCAACGGAAAAATCACTCTTTCGGAGGCTTTTGCTCTACAAAGCATGAGATTTTGGAGGAAGTCACCTTACAGGCGAGTTCTGAATGATTTCAACTTCTTTGAATTCATTATTGACTCAATGATAGAACTAAAGAAAAGGGGGCACCGCATGTCGTACAACCAATTGATGGTGGGACTTTTTTCTGATGATGGTAATGTTGATGAATTCCTTGGACTGCTGGAGAGCAACAAGATTGGAAATGATGCGGACAAGGCATACGCTCTAGTTCAAAGAAAATATAGTCAGGTAGATGAAAACCATGCCAGAGCCGCAAAATTGGAATCTGCTTTTAGAGACTATGGCAACACCGTTTTCCGTGTTTTACAGCTAACAGGATTCGTTACCGTTGATTATACTGGTGTCCTTATGCTTACACCTAACGAGAACCGAATGCCATTATACCAGGCATTAAAAGCAAGGAACTTTTTTATTACAGAATCTGCAAAAGAAGATGAAAAAGAGTATTTTGAGCAGTTAGGTTCCTTCGACATCGCTCTTGAATCGTTGATACTTTCACATCGCGAACAGGTAGATTACTCAACAGCAGAGTACAACAAGAAAATACCAAGAATAATTCAATCATACGGACTTACACCAGAGTCTCTAGAGCAAGCATTGATGAAGGTCTCAAATGGAGACAAGAAGGGAAAGGACTCCTTCTGGTTTATACAAGACCCTGTGAAATTTGAGTTCCTCCTGACCCTATTTGTGTACACCTACTATGGGGATGCTTTTGTGTATAAACCCAACTTTATCTGCGATGAGGCTGGTATTCCTTATTCACACGCGCCTGGGAATATTGGCGATATTGAGATATTCAATAAAGACAGATACTGGCTCATTGAGGCCACGTTGATTCGTTCAAAGAGCCAACAGGTGAACAACGAGACGGTTAACCTGTTCCGCCATATAGATAACACTGTTAACAGACGGAAATACCTTACTCTTGTAGCACCATACATTCACGAAGACACAAAACTGATTTTCAATGTAGCTTCAATTATCACAATAATCAAGAACAACATACAGAGTCTTAGTTCTGACGCCCAAACTACAGATGAATTTATTGACGAGCTGAAAAAGGAAACGTATTTTGAAACGATATCTATGAAATCACATGATTTCATTAATGAGATAAGGAATACGCTTAATGGTATTCCATTAGAAGACTCATCCGATAAAAAGGAGCCTATTCCATACGATGTTCATAACAACGAAGTCCAACTTCCAACGGCAGCAGAAAAACCTGCTCCATGGAGATGACTTCTATTCAAATAACTCAAATTCAAACAATAATAAATGCATAAGGTATCTACTCTGCTCCCGATTATGCACTGAGTATTATAGAATAAAAAATGCGGATAAAAAACTTTGTGCTTTTGGAACATGAAATAATGGTTGAAGCAAAATGCCGGAACCGCCCTTGAGCCAGCGTTAGCTGGCTCTCGTATTTTAGTATTCGATGGAGCTCTATTCTCGCGTTACCACAGGTGAAGCCCGCATTCGCACCATTATTCGCTTTGCTGCTAATATGGAATAACACAAAGCGGGGCGCCGAAGGCGTCCCGCTTTGTTGTTCTGGTATGTGGTTGGATTAGAGTTTGTCGTTGGAGCCGAGGACGTTGACGATCTTGTGGATGTACATTTTCTTCATGCTCTCGCGTGCGGGCTTGAGGTACTGTCGTGGGTCGAAGTGGTCGGGGTGCTCGGCCAGATGCTTGCGGATGGCGGCGGTCATGGCGAGTCGGCTGTCGCTGTCGATGTTGATTTTGCAGACGGCGCTCTTGGCGGCTTTGCGGAGTTGTTCTTCGGGGATGCCGACGGCTGCTTTGAGTGCTCCGCCGTTGGCGTTGATGGTGTCGACTTCGTCTTGCGGTACGGAGCTGGAGCCGTGGAGGACGATGGGGAAACCGGGGAGTTTTTTCTCGATGGCTTCGAGGACGTCGAAGGCGAGCGGCGGTGGCAGGAGGCGTCCGGTCTGCGGGTCGACGGTGCACTGTTCGGGTTTGAACTTGTAGGCGCCGTGGCTGGTGCCGATGCTGATGGCGAGGGAGTCGCATCCGGTGCGTGTGGCGAAGTCGATGACTTCTTCGGGTTTGGTGTAGTGGCTGACTTCGGAGGCGACTTCGTCTTCGACGCCGGCGAGGACGCCGAGTTCACATTCGACGGTGACGTCGTACTGGTGTGCGTATTCGACTACTTGGCGTGAGATGCGGATGTTGTCTTCGTAGGGGAGTGCGCTGCCGTCGTACATGACGCTGCTGAAGCCCATGTCGATGCATGACTTGCAGGTTTCGAAGCTGTCGCCGTGGTCGAGGTGGAGGACGATCTGGGGGTTGGGGCAGCCGAGTTCTTTGGCGTATTCGACGGCTCCTTCGGCCATGTAGCGGAGGAGTGTGGGGTTGGCGTAGTCGCGTGCGCCTTTGCTGACCTGGAGTATGACGGGCGATTTGGTTTCGACGGCGGCCTGTATGATGGCCTGCATCTGCTCCATATTGTTGAAATTGAACGCTGGAATGGCGTAGCCGCCATTGACGGCTTTGCGGAACATCTCGCGGGTGTTCACTAAACCTATTTTTTTGTAGTCTACCATGATAAACAATTGAATTTTAATGTATAAAACGTTTAATTGTGTGTTCGGGGAGTGATTATCGAGGTGCAAAATTAAGAACTTTTTCTCATAGTTGTGAAAATATTTTTTAGTGGATTGGGATTTTTTGGTATTTTTGCAGTTTGAAAAGGTCGAAAAGTGTTGACGGAAACAAAAAACTTTTACGAAAAAACTGTTGACGAATGAAAATAGCAATTATTGGATATGGCAAGATGGGTCATGCCATTGAGGGTATGGCCACGATGCGTGGACATACGATTGTGTGTACGGCTGACAATAAGGAGGAACTGAGGCTGCGAGCTGACTTGCTGGGGCAGGCGGACGTGGCGGTGGAGTTCTCGACTCCGGGTACGGCGGCGGCGAATGTGCGACGGTGCATGGAGTGGGGTATTGCGACGGTGTGCGGCACGACGGGATGGTATGACAGCTATGATGAGGTGGCGGAGCTGTGCCGCCGGAAGGGCGGGGCGCTACTGACGGCGACGAACTTCAGCATTGGTATGAATATTATGTTTGCGCTGAACAGGAGGCTGGCGGAGCTGATGCGTGGGCATGACGAATACAGGGCGGACATCTGCGAGACGCACCATATACACAAGCTTGACGCTCCGAGCGGTACGGCTATCACGCTGCGCGACCAGATTGCGGAGAGTGGCGGCCGCGAGGCGCAGGAGGTGCCGATCGAGTCGATACGCGAGGGGGAGGTGCCTGGAATTCATACCGTGCGCTACGACAGCCGCTACGACACGATAACGCTGACGCATGAGGCTCACAGCCGCGAGGGTCTGGCACTGGGGGCTGTGCTGGCGGCGGAGTTCCTGCAAGGGAAGAGGGGGGTCTATACTATGGAAGATGTAATCGGATAACAAGAAAAAGAAAAGGATAAAGGGAGAACGAGAAACGGAAGGCTCGAAACTGTAAACATATTTTGAATCAATAAACTTAAAATAACCATGAGGAGGTCATTCTTTCTTTGGGTTATATGCCTGACGCTGACTGTATGCGGTGCTGCTGCGAAGGAGCACAACTACACGCTGGCATCGCCCAACGGGCGGCTGGTGGCGTACATCAGCGCCGACGATGTGTCGGCAGGATACCGGTTGACATACAATGGCTTGAAGCTGTTGCAATTCTCGCACATCGACCTCGACTACTCGCAAGGCGACAAGTCGTATAACACCATGACACTGAGAAAGACCTCGCGCCGGTCGGTCGACGAGACAATAGTTTCGCCCTTTACGCGTCAGGCAACCATGCGTGACCACTTCAACGAGCTGACACTGCACTTCAAGGAAGGTCTGTCGCTCGTCTTTCGTGCCTACGACGAGGGTGTGGCCTACCGCTTTGTATGGGAGGGCAAACCTGGACGAGTGAACAAGGAGACTGTCAATTACAACTTCGACGGCAACTGGACTGCCACGGCGGCCTACGTCAGCCAGTTCGACTCGCTACACCACGAGGTGCAGTACAGCACATCGTTCGAGAACCATTACAAGACGATGCCCCTCGCGCAACTCGACTGGCGGCGGCTCTGCTTCCTGCCGCTGATGGTTCACGCCCCCGACGGCATAAAAGTGTGCCTCACCGAGTCGACATTGCTCGACTATCCAGGACTGTACCTGCACGGCACCGGCAGCACCCTGCTGATTGGCGAGAACGCCCCGCTACCCAAGCGCGTGGAGCAGGGCGGACACAACGAGCTGCAACTCATCGTGAAAGAGCGCGAGGACTACATCGCCCTGATGGACAAAAGCAAGCTATTCCCCTGGCGCATCATGATGGTTGGCTCCGACACGGAGATTGCGATGAACAATATGAGTTACCTGCTGGCGGAACCTTCGCGGGTGGACGACATCAGCTGGGTCAAGCCCGGCAAGGTGGCCTGGGAATGGTGGAACTGCTTCAATATAAGTGGCGTCGACTTCCCCGCCGGAGTGAACAACGACACCTACAAGCACTATATCGACTTCGCCTCCAAGTATGGCATCGAATACGTTATCCTCGACGAAGGGTGGGCGGTGAACGGCGAGGCCGACCTCTTCCGGGTGGTGCCGGAGATTGACCTGCCGATGCTGGTGCAGTATGCCAAAGAAAGGAATGTCGGCATCATCCTCTGGGCAGGCTATTATGCCTTTGAAAGGGACATGGAGCGCGTGTGCGAACACTCTAGCCAGATGGGCGTCAAAGGCTTCAAGATAGACTTTATGGACCGCGACGACCAGCTGGTCACCGACTTCTACCGCCGCGCGGCGGAGACATGCGCCAAACACCATCTCGTGGTCGACTTCCACGGAGCTTTCAAGCCCGCCGGACTGAACCGCACCTACCCCAACGTGCTGAACTTCGAAGGGGTATACGGGTTGGAAAACATGAAGTGGGCTCCAACCACGGTGGACCAGATGCGCTACGACTGCGAGATTCCCTTCATCCGCCAGGCGGCGGGACCGATGGACTACACGCAGGGCGCCATGCTTAACGGCGGCAAGTGGAACTACCACCCCTGCTGGATGGAGCCTATGAGCCAGGGTACGCGCTGCCACCAGCTGGCGCTGTACATAGTGCTGGAATCGCCACTCAACATGCTCTGCGACTCACCCGACCACTACGAGCGCGAACCGGACTACACCCGCTTCGTGGCTTCGCTGCCCACCGTGTGGGACGAGACGCGCGTGCTGCAGGGCGAGGTGGGCGAGTACATCGTCACCGCCCGCCGCAAGGGCAAGACCTGGTACGTCGGCGGCATCACCAACTGGACAGAACGGGACATCGAAATCGATCTTTCTGTACTTTACAATGCCGATGACGACGAACCTCAGATGCCTGTTTGTGGAATGGCAGCCGCGGATAACTTGACGATATTCTCTGACGGTATCAACGCCCACCGCAAGGGGAGCGACTATAATGTTATCTCTTTCCTCTCGGACTCTTCCGCTCTGAAAATCCACCTCGCCCCCGGCGGCGGTTTCCTGATAAAAATAGACATGAACAACTAAAATCAACAAAAAATTGGACGATAAAGGAATAGAAAAGATAATATCGCTCGAGGAGATTGACTACGCGCGTTTCTGGGGCGCCGACGAGCGAATGCTGGACTTCGTGAGGCTGCTCTTCCCGAAGCTGAAACTGATTGTGCGGGGCGAGATGCTGAAGGTGATTGGCGCGGAGGACGACATAGCGACTTTCGAGGCCAAGCTGAACGCGATGACGACCTACTACGAGAAGTTCGGCCGCATCAACGAGAACGCCATTATGCAGATAATGGAGAACGGCAGCGGTCCCGACACGGAGACGAACGACGAGATACTGGTGCACGGACGCAACGGTCTGCTGGTCAAGGCACGCACTCCTAACCAGCAACGGCTGGTGGAGGCTGTGAAGAAGAACGACATGGTCTTCGCCATAGGCCCTGCGGGCACTGGCAAGACGTATACGGCTGTGGCACTGGCTGTTCGCGCACTGAAGAACAAGGAGATACGCCGCATCATACTGACGCGCCCGGCCGTGGAGGCGGGCGAGAATCTGGGCTTCCTGCCGGGCGACCTGCGCGACAAGCTGGATCCCTACCTGCAACCCCTCTACGACGCGCTGCGCGACATGATACCGCAACAGAAACTGCTCTCGTACTGGGAGGACAACACGATAGAGATTGCCCCGCTGGCCTTCATGCGTGGGCGTACGCTGGACAACGCCTTCGTCATTCTGGACGAGGCGCAGAACGCCACAGCCTCGCAGCTGAAGATGTTCCTGACGCGCATGGGGCGCAACGCAAAATTTGTCATCACGGGCGACATCACACAGATAGACCTGCCACGCAACCAACAGTCTGGACTGGTGCAGGCAACAAAGATACTGGACGGCATAGATGGCATAGCAGTCATCGAACTGGACAACAGCGACGTGGTGCGTCACCGGCTTGTGACACGAATAATACGTGCCTACGAGAGCCTCGCCGACAAACAAGAAAAGGAATTAACGAAAACGAAAAGTTTTGACGGAAAAGAATTAACGAAAAACGATAACGAAAGTTGAAAACATTTCCTAATTGCAAGATTAACATAGGATTGCACGTAGTGCGTCGGCGCGAGGACGGCTACCACGATCTGGAGAGCCTGTTCGTCCCCGTGCCACTGTGCGACGAGCTGGAGATAACGCCAGCCGAGTGTTTCTCGTTCATCCAGAGTGGCATAGCGGTAGGTGGTGGCGCGGAGGATAACATCGTGGTGAAGGCTGTGAGGCTGATGCAGAGGGTGTCGGCCGACAGCCGCGTGGGCAATGTCGCCATACGCCTGCACAAGAACATACCCTTCGGCGCCGGCCTCGGCGGAGGCAGTAGCGACGGGGCCTTCACGCTACGGATGCTCAACGAGCTGTTCGACCTCGGTTTCGACAGCCAAGGGCTCCGCGCCATGGCGGCGCAACTGGGAGCCGACTGTCCCTTCTTCATCGACAACCGGACGGCATACGTCACCGGCATCGGCGACCGCATCAGTCCCCTAGGCTTCAACCCTTTAGAGGGCTACAAGCTGGTAATGATAAAGCCCGACGAGACCGTCAGCACCGCCGAGGCGTACCGTGGGATAACGCCCCGCGAACAACGTGCCGACATCAAGCCCTGCCTGCTGACCGAGGCGATAAGGAGGCCTGTGGCGGAATGGAAAGAGACAATATTCAACGACTTCGAGGTCAACGTTTTTGGGACGCATCCCCAGCTCGAAACCATCAAGCGGACACTATATGCCCACGGGGCGCTATATGCCGCGATGAGCGGCTCGGGTTCGACGGTCTATGGCATCTTTGACCACGAGGCGCAGACAGAATCAATCATCAACCCACAATACACAACCTACACTTTCGAATTATGAAACATTTCTTACCCTTTATCTCATTCATTATCTGTGCAGTAATCATTGATGCACAAAACACATTCCAGATTCCCAATAGTGGCTTCGAGCAATGGGACGGCGACGAGACCTCCGAGCCGACGCACTGGAACACATTCTCGAGCAGCGACGGAAGCTACGCCTCGCTTGCTTCGTCGAACCACCACTATCGCCGTGCCGGCCACCGCACCGGCGGCGAGGGCAACTACTACCTGACGATATACACCAAGTCGATAATGGGCATCAAGGCCAATGGTAATATGACGACTGGGCGTGTGCATGCCGGCGCCGTCTCAGCCACCAGCTCGAGCAACTACAACTACACCCAACGCAGCAACGCGGACCACTGCCTGCCATTCACGGCGACGCCCGACTCGCTATACGTATGGGTCAGCTTCTATGCCACCAACTCGACATCGACGGCTCAAATAGCGGCTATCATCCACGGCGACAGCGACTTCAAAGCTCCCAACGAGGAGAACACCACCTCCCTCTTCAAGGGTCGCGCCGTGGCGCAGACAACCCCCACAACGCCGTCGGCGACAGTCCCCATCTGGATTCAGCTGAAGGTGCCCTTCGTCTACAACGGGCAGAGCGAGGCGCGCTACATGCTGGTGAACATGACCACCAACTACACCCCGGGTGAGGGCGACAAGAACGACTCGCTGATGATAGACGATATAGAGCTGATTTACAGCTCGTGGCTCACCGACATCAAGTACAAAGGCATGACGCTCGAGGGCTTCAGCAAAGGAAAGCTCAACTACACCATACATGTTGACGACATCAATCAGCTCTCGGCCGACAACTTCAGTTGCACGACCGAGGTGGACGACGCCAGCGTGAGCGTCGAGGTGAAGCACCTCGACTGCGACACGGCCGCCGAGGTGGACATCACCGTCACCGCCGAGGACGGCTCTGAGCGCCACTACACCATCAAAGCCACCACGGGCAACGCCGTAGGCATCGGCACACAGGCGGCCAACGCCACTCCCCTACTCTACCCCAATCCGGCAAGCGACGTGGTGAACATCGAGGCTCACGGCACAGTCCGGATAACCGACATCAGCGGACGCACCCTCATCACGCAACCCGTTGACGGCAAGGAGGCTATCTCGCTACGCCACCTGCCCGACGGCATCTATTTGCTGACCATCGACGGCAAACAGCATGGGAAGCTGGTGGTGAAACACTAATTTCGAATGTTAAATTTTGTATTTCAAATATTTTTCTCGTCAAAGAACTTTTCGTTAATTCGTTTTTCGTCAGAAAACAGCCTAAAGAGATTGAATATCAAAGAATAAAACAATAAAAAATGGAACACACCTACTCTATCGGAATTGACATCGGTGGCACCAACACCGACATGGGACTCGTCCGCAACGACGGCACAATCATAGCCAGAAGTAACATACCCACCAACGCCTACATCGACTTCGAACCCTACATCCGCGACATCGCAGCCTGCATCCGCAAAATGATGAATGACTGCAATGCCGACACCATCGAAGGCATCGGCATCGGTGCCCCCAACGGCAACTTCTACACCGGATGCGTCGACAACGCCCCCAACCTGACCATCAAGGGCGTGCTCAACTTCGAGCAGGAGATGCACAAGTACATCAACGTCCCCGTGGTGCTCAGCAACGACGCCAATGCCGCCGCCTACGGCGAAATGGTATACGGCGGAGCCAAAGACCTCGACAACTTCATTATGTTCACCCTCGGCACCGGCGTGGGCAGTGGCATAGTCATCGACGGCAAGCTGGTGCATGGCAGCACCGGAGCCGCCGGCGAGCTGGGGCACAGCATCTTGATTCCCAACGGACGCAGATGCACCTGCGGTCGCCAAGGATGCCTCGAAACCTACACCTCGGCACGTGGCATCGTGCAGACCTACTTCGAACTCAAAGGCACCCCCGTCACCGCCGACATCGACAGCAAAGCCATTGGCGACCTCGCCAATCAGGGCGACCCCACAGCCCTCAAAACCTGGGAGACCGTGGCCGACCAGCTGGGTCTGGCTATGGCCAACGCCGTCAACTTCTCGGCACCGCAGGCCATCTTCCTGATGGGTGGCCCCACCAAGGTCGGCGAGCCTCTGCTCAAACCACTACAGGCAGCCTTCGACCGCTACATCCTCAACATCTTCGCCGGCAGCTGCCAGATTCGTATGTCACAACTCAAAGCCAACGAAGTGGCCATCCTCGGCGCCGCCGCGCTTATCAAAATGAAACAATAACACACCCTCACCAGAATGAAAAGAATTTTCTTTCTTCTTGTTGCTGTGATGCTTATGGTCTCGTGCCAGCACACACTGACCTCATACGTCAATCCCTTCGTCGGCACCGACGGGCACGGGCACACTTTCCCAGGCGCCATACTGCCCTTCGGAATGGTGCAGGTCAGCCCCGACACACGCCTTGACGGGTGGGACGGCTGCAGCGGCTACCACTACAGCGACGACACCATCTACGGATTCAGCCACACGCACCTCAGCGGCACTGGTTGCAGCGACTACGGCGACCTGCTCATCATGCCCTTCAACGACGAAAACGGCAACCTGCCCGACAGCTTGGACTACAGCTTCTACCTCTCCTCCTTCTCGCACCGCAACGAGAAGGCGGAGCCGGGCTACTACCGCGTCGTCCTCGACCGCAACCGCATCATGGCCGAGCTCACCGTCCACAACCGCAGCGCCCTGCACCACTATACCTATCCTCACGCCGGACGCAAGGGCGTAGTCATCGACCTCAAGCACCGCGACGTAGTGATCGATTCGCGCATAGGACTTGACGACAATGGCGACTATACACTTATCAGGGGTTACCGCATTTCGTCAGCTTGGAACCCCGAGCAACACCTCTATTTCGCTATAAAAGCCGACTGCGAAATCAAGGAAGTCGTATTCTATAAGGACGGCCACCGCATCGAAGGCACCCAACCCGTCAGCGGTGAAGACGTCAAAGCTATTGTCTATTTCCCCGACAACGTAAAAGAAGCCACACTCACCGTTGGAATCTCCTCTGTCAATCAGGGAGCCCCAATCATCAACCTGATGCAAAGCGAAAGCACCACCTTCCAGCAGGCCAAGAAGCAAGCCCACACAATTTGGGAGAAAGCCCTCGGACAAATCGAAGTGGAAGGCGGCAGCCACGAGGACCGCGCCAACTTCTACACCGCCCTCTACCACTGTATGACGTCGCCCTATCTCTACAGCGACGCCGATGGACACTATCTGGCAATGAAAGACCGCGACACCAACTGCTACACCGTCCAACAGGCCGACGGACGCGACCAGTACACCGTCTTCTCGCTTTGGGACACCTACCGCGCCCTGCATCCGCTACTCAACCTCACCGACCCGAAACGCAGCCGCGATTTCGTCCTGACGATGCTCGACCACTACCGCCACAGCGGCGAGCTGACGATGTGGGAGCTGGCAAGCCATGAAACACACTGTATGATAGGCTATCACGCCGTCTCGGTCATCCTCGACGCCTACCGCACCGGCGTACTCGACAGCCTTGAGTTCTCGACATGCGACTCGCTGCTGACAGCCATGATAGAGACAAGCAACCTCCCGATGCTGGGACGCAACGAATATGCCCGCGACGGCTTCCTCAGCAGCGAGTACGACAACGAGTCGGTCAGCAAGACCCTCGAATATGCCTACGACGACTGGTGCATCGCCATGATGGCCAAGCGGATAGGAGAGCTCGCCGAGAAGACATATCCTGGCATTTGCAAAAACTACTGGTACTTGACCTATGACGAATACATACGTCGTAGCCAGTCGTGGAAGAACATCATGGACGGCAACGGCTTCATGCACCCCCGGCGCAACGGAGCCTTCGTCACCCCCTTCGACCCCACCGAAGTGAACAACCACTTCACCGAGGCCAACAGCTGGCAATACAGCACCTACGTCCCTCATGACGTATACGGCTGGATAGAGGCAGTGGGAGGATACGAACGCGCCGAGCGTTTCCTCGACAGCCTCTTCTATGGCAGCTCGAAGATGAGCGGGCGCGAACAGAGCGACATCACAGGCCTCATCGGACAGTACGCTCACGGCAACGAGCCGTCGCACCACGCCGCCTACCTCTACGCCTTCCTCGGCCACCAATGGAAGAGCGCCGAACTGGTACGCAAAATCTGCACCGAGCTGTATCACGACAGCCCCGACGGCCTATGTGGCAACGAGGACTGCGGACAGATGAGTGCGTGGTACGTCATGAGCGCCATGGGCTTCTATCCCGTCTGCCCGGGCAGTGGCACCTACGTCATCGGCTCGCCACTATTCAGCAAGGTCACAATCCACCTACAGAACGGCAAAGACATAGTAATCAACGCCAAAAAGCAAGGCCGCAACAACTGCTACGTCCAGTCGCTCCACCTCAACGGCTCGCTCTACGACAAATCGTTCGTCACCTTCGAGCAACTGCGCGACGGATGCACCCTGGACTTCGAGATGGGTTCCTCAGCCAACAAAGAATGGGCCCTCGCCGAGGATTGCCGCCCGATGTACATGTCCGAGGGCGACCAAAAGAGCGACGACATCATCACGCCGGCGCCCGTCTTCGACGACTGGCAGCAGAGCTTCGACAGCGAGACGACCGTCAAAATTCACGCCCGCAGCGCCGACAGCATCTTCTACACCCTTGACGGCAGCACACCGACAAGAAGCTCTATTCCATACACATCAGAAGGAATAACCGTCAGTGGCGATGCCACCATCAAGGCCGTGGCATACAACCCTACGACGGGATACAGTGCGACTGTCACCCACCGCTTGACCCACACGCTCAACGACCGCAATCTCACGTACATCACCAAGCCAGACCCGCAGTACTACGAAAACGGCGAGACAGGCCTCATCGACCGCCTTCACGGCACCTCCAACTACCGCATTGGCGGTTGGCAGGGCTGGCAGAACAACTGCGAGGTAGTCGTCGACCTTCTTGACGAGCGCAGCGTCAGCAGTGTCGGAGTGGAATGCCTTGAGAACATGCGTTCATGGATATTCTTTCCACGACGCGTAGAGGTAGAAGTCTCGTCCGACGGCATGTCGTTCGTCCCGTTCGGCAGCGTGGACAACACGCTATTCCCCGCCACGCTGGAACGTCAGGAACAGAGCACCGTGCACCGTTTCGACGTGACCGCACCCGCCGTCATGGCACGCTATGTCCGCATCAAAGCCATCAACTACGGCACCATTCCCAAATGGCACATCAGCGCAGGCGAACAGGCATGGCTGTTCGTCGACGAAATCGAAATCTATTAACTTGTAACAGCAAACAGATAAGTATCATCAAAAAACTGAAACCCATACTATTAGCCTTAACACTTATCGGCACACTTGCTGCGACCTCGTGCCGCAGTAAGGAGTGCCGATGCTACCTGCTCGAGAAGTGGGGCAGTGTGCGGATAAAGACCACATATATCTCAGATTCCCACAATTGCGACGAGCTGGGCTACTACACGCCGAGCCCCGACGACTCGTCGCTCCGCTTCTGCACTGAAATAGACGCCCCACTAATCAACTACGCCGACGTAGGCGACTCTATCATCAGCAATTCACTCTAAATCAATCAATCATCATACCAACACATAAATGAAAAAAATAGCTCTTATGCTCTCAGCCGCCACGCTGCTGATGCTGGCAACCAGCTGCGAGCCTTCCAAAACTTGCAAATGCTATATATACAATGGAGCCGAGACCCCTTACGTTCAGCTGGAGTACATCTCCACTGGCTCCTCATGCTCAGGTCTCGACTATGAGCGTGGCAACAGCTACAAGAAATGTCTTGAATACGACGAGGCCGACATCGACCCCAACGACATAGCTCAAGGCTACAAATAATCACACATACACCACCGCCGACTTCACGTTGGGATAGCCCATGGCGGCGATGGCGGCGACATACTCGGCCACCTGACGCTCATACTTGCGATGAGCCTCCTCGCTGTAAGCGCCCGTCTTGAAGTCGACCACCCATGTCTCGTTGTCCATAAAGACGACGCGGTCGGGGCGACGTATCTCTCCGTCGATGGCGATGGACATCTCGCACAACGAGCGGGTTCCCTGCGCGAAGAACCTTGCATTGTCGGCAGACGTCATCATCGTGGTTATACGACTGCAGATGGCGTTCCTTATATCGTCGCCGATGGTATGCATCGTACAATAGTCGCCAACCACCCTCTCTACATCGTCGACAGTATTGATATGAGCCAGCATGTCGTGAACGACAATACCATAGCGGCGGCTGTCGCTGTCGAGTGGCGACAATATCGCCTCGCTCTTCTTGGCCACAATCATGCGGTCTTGCCATGAGGGAAAGACTACATTACTTATGTCGGTATTCGACGGACTGTCCTCCTGATTTTCTGACGATTGCATCACATCGGGATTATTACTGTCGGTGCCACACTCATACAGCTCGCCGTCAGTCGTTTCGCCAGCAGTCCTGAAGCCTTCGAAACCTTCGGGGAACTCCTCGCGCGTAGCAAACCAGCGTAGCATCGACCGCTCGTCGCGACCGTCCGACGCATACTTGTTCTCGCACAGCGCCAACAACTTGTCCTCGGGACGCGTCAAAGCCACGTACAGGACATTGATCATGTCCATATCGTTCATCTTCTGTTCCTCGTCAAAGTCGTCGCTAAAGGCGTTCTTGCGCTTGTTGACATTGACATACGACACCGGAATGCCGTATTTATCTTTTTCTTCCACGTCGACCCACATCTGCTGGTTGTTCGTTTTCTCACTCGGCATGACGACAATGACCACCTTGGCTTCCAGACCTTTGGCCTTGTGTACCGTCATCAGCTGCACGGCATCCATGCCCACAGCGGTAGAACAGGAGAGCCTGTCAAGCCTGTCGTCAAGATACGACAAGAACGACTGGAGGTCATTTCTGCCAAACTGCGTGAAGTTGCTCACGACGTTGAGGAACGAAGCCACGTATGCCGTATCCTTGCCCTCGAGCTTGAAATTGCGCAACAGCTGTTCGCAGCAATCGTAGAGCGACATGCCACGCAGAATATTATTGTTCAGATTGATAGAATGCAGGGCGAAGAAATCGTGCAAGTTGTAGTTGACACTGCACAACTGCCAGTGGATACTGTTCGAGGGGGCGTCGGCGATGCTTCCACACTCCACGGCATACTCCACGGCATGCAGAGCGGCGACACGGTTACTTTCGTCATACAGGTACTGCAAGAGGCTCTGCAACAGCAACACCACACGGCTGTTCGAGAGGATGAACGACTCGGACGAGACGATAGGTATGGGGCGGTCGCCGGCATTAGCTGTCAGGTAGTCAGAGACCTTGACAAGCGTATCGTTCTTGCGGGCAAGAATCATGATGTCGCCATAGTTGTAGTGGCAGTCGTCAACCTGATGGCGTATAGCGTCGAGTACACTGGCGTAGAGCCTGTCATTGTCCACGAAACTCACGCCCACATATCCGCCATCGTGCACAGGCTTCTGTATCAGCTCAGCCTCGTCACCATTGCCGATATAGAGTTTCTGAATAGCCTCATTGTCAGCAAAGAAAGTCTTCACCACCTGTTCGAAGAAACAGTTGTTGAACTTCACTATATTGCTTTTGGTGCGGAAATTATTCTCCAGCACATCCACTTTGGCGTTGCGTGCCAACGATTTGCCGTGGAGCTTGCTGTTCACCTCCGGCAACCTCATGAACTGTCGCACGTCGCCCTGACGGAAACGGTAGATGGCCTGTTTGCCGTCGCCGACGACCAACGACTGTTTGCCCACCTCGGCAGTGTCGCCACTGAAAGGATGCGTCATCGCCTCGTCCAGCAAAGGCAGGAAGTTCTGCCACTGTAACTCGCTGGTATCCTGAAATTCGTCGATAAGATAATTATAGTAGCGGCTCCCGATACGTTCGTACACGAAAGGAGCAGGCTCGTCAGCTATCTTGTTGAAAATACTCTTGTTGAATTCCGAGATATGGACAATCTCGTTATCCTTATAGTATTCCTCCTTCAGCTTGTTCACCTTGTTGAGCAACGCCATACCGTACAGGTTGGCAAGTATCATCTTGCGCGTGTTGTACTCCGCCAAATGGCCTTCTATATTGCTCTTTATCACGTCATAAGTCCTCATAAAACACGGAGTCACCTTTTCCAGCAGCAAGCGCACCTCAGGAGAGCTGTTTTTGGCCGTGAGCGACTGCTTTGCGTAGGCATTGTCGACATTCTTGTGCGGGTCGTTCAGCTTCGAAAAGTCGCCCTCAGCCAGTCGTTTCATGAAGGCAAGGATACCTGAGCCCTTGCTCGGGAAATCGTCGACCGACAGGCCCACGCCCTCACATTCCTCTACAAACTCCAAAGCACTATTGCTCAACGCCTTCTCAAAATCCCTGTTCTCGCGCGAAAGACGCTTGTGAATTTCCATAAACTGCGAGATAGGCACGTCATCCAGTTTCCGTAGATACTCTGGGGCGTTCTCCTTGAAAATCTGCTTGGCAAGAGTGCGTACCGTTTTCTCCACGTTGTACGATTTGCCCTCTTCCATCTGGCTCTCGACAAATGAGCACAACACTTTCGTCAGCTCTTCCTCCTCCTCGCCACCAACCATAGCAAAAAGCTGGTCAACAATCTCTTGCATTATATCATTGTCATCTATCAACACATTGAAATTCAACGGTAAATGCAAGTCGTAGGCAAACGTCCTGACAATGCGATGCACAAAACTGTCGATGGTGCATACCGACAATCTGGAGTAGTGGTGCAGGATGGCCGATTGCAACACAGCGCACCGCTCACGCACCTCATCATCTGTAATATGCAGATGCTCAGCCATCTCAGTGACCAGGTTTTGCGATTTAGTATCACGCAGCACTATCTTGTGGAGCTGACTCATGATGCGCTCTTTCATTCCGTTGGCGGCCTTGTTGGTAAAGGTCACCGCCAAGATATGCTCAAAACGCCTCTCCAACTGCGAGGGCGACGAGATGGCTATTTCTATAAACTGGCGCACAAGCGTATAGGTCTTGCCGGACCCTGCCGATGCTCTGCAAATGACAAAACGTTCCACTGAAAGATATATATTAGCAGTTTTTAAAATTCACTTCACTATTATACAGTTACTTACGCCTCTTTCTCCTCCAAAGTCATAGCGTCCGTTGTCGGATGGGTGATTCACCAGTCCCGAGTGAGGCATCCCACGCACGTACATAGTCGTCGAGCCGCCGCCGTCGAGGTTGAGGGCGTCACGGCAACCGAGGTAGTGCAGCAATAGGCTGAAGTCCTGCAACGACATGCCCTCCGACTCCTTTGTGCGTCCGTCGACGGTGACGAGAAGCACCGTGCCGTCGTCCATGAGGCCTATGGCCGTGCGGTTGTGGTGGCCGGTGACGAAGGTCTTGTCGTCACGCATGGGCATCAAGCGACCCCTCCAGATAAGCAGCGGGCCGGCAGTCATCACGTTGCTGTCGGGCAGAATGTTTTCAGCCGTGCGACTGCTGTCGGGGATGAAGATGCGCGGACGGCCATTCCTGAGCCTGAGTGAGCCGTACTGGTAGTATTTGCGGTGAACGGAGTCGCTCTTCTGCGGGGTGTTCTCGCCAAGAGTCACGCCGTCGATGCGGAGGAAGCAGATGGGGTTGTGTTCTGCCATGTCGAAATAGCTGCCGTTGATGGCGGCGACGGCATCGTGCCGGCGGGCATGCTCCGACGTGGGTGTGCGGCGCGCCTCATAGGTGAACGCCAGACGGCGTTGCGACGATGGCGCAATCTCAATCACGCTGACAAATTGATTGGATGAGATGCAGTTCTTGTGGTCGAAGTGCATGCGTTTGAGCACAAAACCGTCGAGACTGTCAATCTGCCATGCGGCATTGACCACAGACAGCGAGTCTTTGTATTCCGAGGGGCGTAGCCCTTCCCTGCCCTTCTGGGCGCAGCCGACAGCGGAAAAGGCAAGCAGGAGAAAAAGACAAACTACTTTATTCATAAATAACTATATTAATCAGTGTTGGTATCGGAAGAGCGGACAAACCGCAACACATCGGTGGCTATCCTCTCCCAATCATTGCCCGTCATGCATTCGAAATCTCTTTTGCGACAGCGGTCGCAACCAGCACGCGAACATGGACGACACGGCAGAGAGTTGTTCTCGTAGTTGACATGCCTCACCCTGTAGGCCTCGAAACCGAAAGAGGGCACCGTGGAGCCCCAGACGGCAAACACAGGAACGCCGAAGGCGGAAGCAATATGCATCATGGCGGAATCCGGACAGACGGCGGCAGCGGCCCTTGAGACGATGGCGGCCGACAGCAACAAGGAAGCCGCTCCACACATATTATGAATGTTCTCGGCAAGCGCGTCAGGGCCGGCAGAAACGGCTCTGCCAATATTCTCCTTATCGCGTTTGTCGCCCACCAGGACAACATGCAACCCCGACTGTGCCAACCGTTCGGCAAGCCACAGCACCCTCTCGGGAGGGATGGTCTTGGAACGGTGCTGTGAACCACATGCAATGACTACATATCTCGTATTGTGGAACTTGTATTGCGAAAGCTGTTCTGTCACGTCGTCGCGAAGGAAAAGTTCCAACCCTCCGCCATCGTCAACGACGCCCAGTTGAGCCACCGCAGCAAGGTAACGTTGCACGACATGGCGGCCGCTCATTACGTCGTGTTTGGTGATTACATACCAGAATTTGTGGCAGTTCTCTTTATTATACACCGTCATAGGGCATCCGAGCGCCCTGCGCACACGGCGACTGCGGCGGTTGTTCTGTAGGTCGACGACCAGCTGGTAACACTCGTTCCTAAGGTCCCTGACCATGGCTTCCGTGTCGTCGGTCAGTGTGACAATACGGTCAATATTAGGGTTGCTGGCCAAGAGGTCAGCGTTTGCAGGTTTCGTGAGGAAATGAATCTCAGCCCCGTCCAGCTGCCGCTTCAGGCAACGCACCACTGGAGTGGTCAACAGCACATCGCCGATAGAGCTGAGACGAATGACGAGAATTTTCATTGATTTTTTAATTGTTGATTATTTAACTTTTTTGATGGAAGGAGAGCATTTTGCGGCTACTTGCGACGGAACAATTCGCCGATTTTGTCGAAGTCGCGCGTGTATTTCACACCTATGCCCTGCTTGTAGGGGAGGTCGGAGCGGGTGTAGTCGTTGGTGTTGCTACGATTGAAGACAAAGAGGTGCAGTTTAGGGTTTATCTTATAGCCCACCAGCATGTCGCCCGTCATATTGTTGTTGCCGTTGATGGTGCTCATCTCGCGCGACTCGCCGCCGAAACCGAGCGAGGTCTCGAAGTAGAACTTGTTCCATTCCTTGCTGATATCGACAGCATATTGCTCGGTGGTGAAGTCATTGCCCGCCTGATAGTCGAAATTGATGTCGACAAACTGCACCATGTCGCTCACCACGCCGCCCAGCGTGTTGGCTACGAGGCCGACGCCACCCGACTCAGCGGTATTGGAGGCCTGTTCCGACGAGACGAGCGAGCCGTTGTAGAACTTCTTGAAGAGCAGAAGCGACACCGTCTGATTCAGCATCTCGCGTTCATTGCTGCGGTCGATATAGGCGAAGACCTCCTCCTGCACACTCTGGTCGGCAGAGGGGAGACGAAGGTCGAAGTTGATGTCGGGCGACTGCAGTGTGCCGCTCAGGGCTATGATATTTTCGACCTGAATGGGCTTCTGCGACTCGGTGGAAGTGAGTCCCGTGAGGGTGGAGAGGTTGACGCGCTGCGGATAGACAGCCTTGATGTCGAAGAGGGCGTCGCTGACAGCGCCGGGGAAGGTTATGGAGCTGCCTTCGTCAATATTGAATTCTTTGCTGAGCACCCCCAGCAGGTCGAGCAGGACGGTGCCACCGCTCATCTCGTAGTCGCCCAGCAGGGCAAAGGGGTTGTTGCTCCCCACTTGCAGTTGCAAAGCGCCGTCGCCCTTGGCGCGCACGTCGAGGCTGACGGAAGAGAAGTCCATCGGTATGCGTACCTCCATATCCTGCGTGGCGTCGATGTCGATGGTGAGTGAGAAACGGTTGTCCGCCGTCGGCGTCGTGGTCGGACTGGTAGGACGGTTCTGATCCGACGACGGCGATACACTCTCGTCGGTAAAAGCATAGTCGTCGTGGTCGCTCACAAAATGAATATAGTCAGCCTGCTTGAGCTGACGCTTGTCATTGATGGGGATATTCAGAACCGTTCCTGACAGAGTGCGTGCGTCCAATGCCACCCTGATGTCGTCAATCAGTCCCGTGACGGTACCGTCGACAGAAGCCACGACAGTGCCGTAGTATGATTCCGACTGCCGCGACGTGGTGTTCATGCAGAGCAGTTTGTCGCTATGCACAGCCAGGTCGAAACTGAAATCCTTGAAGCCCTGATGGCTTATCACGCCATTGACAAAAGCTGGATTGCCACGGCTGTCGCTGATTTTGAAATTATTGAGACGGAACGAGGAGCCGTCGGCATGGATGGTGTCGGTGAAGAAGAAAGGAACGTTGAGGAAATCGACCATCAGCATGCCGCCGTCAACGTAGAGGTTGCCTTCGAGCACAGGATTGCCGAAGGTGCCATGTATGTCGAAGTCGCCATAGAGGTCGCCGGCAATCTGAGACGAGAAGCTGCTGACGTATGGCTCGGCAAGGCGAAGACCGAGCGCCTCGAAAGAGGCATGGAAGTCCATCACCGGCTCATCGCCCGACAGGTCGAGGCCGCCGACAACCTGTATCGGCTCGCCGAGAGTGGTGACGCCGCCAGAAGTCACCATACGTTCAGTATTGACAAAGAGCGATATGTTGTTCTTGTCCACATTCCACACCGAGCGGATTTTGGCGTCGCCCAACGGCTCGCCATTCAGGCGCAGGTCGGCAATCTGCAAGTCGGCATTCACGAACGGCAGACGCATTGTAGCGTTGTACTCGTCGACGCGTGCACCACCGGAGCTTGTGCCCTCGTCGGCAGCATGCTGGTCGGAATAATGCAGTTTGACGTTGCCGTTCGCTTCGCCCTCCACATCCAAGGCACCTCCGGTAAAAGGATTAATCACGCCAAGTCCGAAATCGACAAAGAGGACTTCGACACTGTCCTCGGGGGCTCCGAAGCGTGACGCGTTGAGCAACAGTCGCTTGTCGCCACTGGAGAGCAGAAGCCCATCGACAGAAAAGCCATCGGGAGTGGCATATATATCGCCACCCTGCCCGCTCAGGCTCCACTGCTCGCCACCCAACGCCAGATGCGACGGGTCGATGATAAGCTGACAAATTCCTGTATCGGCCAGCAGGCGGAGGTTGACGTCGCCACCGCCGACCGACTGGCTGCTGTTCTCCCAGTAGAGACGGCTGAGCGTGTTG
>Ga0310694_10000748_pt1 | contig 40771 bp, 32 predicted proteins | sample 174DNAGHGhighgp2_FD_203884 | JGI IMG/M metagenome (GOLD analysis project Ga0310694, IMG submission 203884) | Sheep rumen microbial communities from Palmerston North, Manawatu-Wanganui, New Zealand - 1742 DNA GHGhigh gp2 (v2) (version 2) | ecosystem: Host-associated > Mammals > Digestive system... | reverse complement strand
GGCTTGACGGGCGGTGTGTACAAGGCCCGGGAACGTATTCACCGCGCCATGGCTGATGCGCGATTACTAGCGAATCCAGCTTCGTGGGGTCGGGTTGCAGACCCCAGTCCGAACTGAGACGCGTTTTCGGGATTAGGGAACGGTCACCCGCACCCAGCCCTCTGTACGCGCCATTGTAACACGTGTGTAGCCCCGGACGTAAGGGCCGTGCTGATTTGACGTCATCCCCACCTTCCTCGCACCTTGCGGCGGCAGTGTCCCCAGAGTGCCCAACCAAATTGATGGCAACTGGGGAAAGGGGTTGCGCTCGTTATGGCACTTAAGCCGACACCTCACGGCACGAGCTGACGACAACCATGCAGCACCTCCACAGGGGTCATTGCTGACCTCACCATCTCTGGATCGTTCCCCTGCAGTTCAAGCCCGGGTAAGGTTCCTCGCGTATCATCGAATTAAACCACATGTTCCTCCGCTTGTGCGGGCCCCCGTCAATTCCTTTGAGTTTCACCGTTGCCGGCGTACTCCCCAGGTGGGACGCTTAACGCTTTCGCTTGGCCGCTGAACATATATGCCCAACAGCGGGCGTCCATCGTTTACTGTGCGGACTACCAGGGTATCTAATCCTGTTCGATACCCGCACCTTCGAGCATGAGCGTCAGTAACACACCGGCAGGCTGCCTTCGCAATCGGGGTTCTTCGTGATATCTAAGCATTTCACCGCTACACCACGAATTCCGCCTGCCTCGAGTGCACTCAAGTGCGCCAGTTCGCGACGCAATTCCAAGGTTGAGCCCCGGCATTTCACGTCACGCTTAGCATACCGCCTGCGCTCCCTTTAAACCCAATAAATCCGGATAACGCCCGGACCTTCCGTATTACCGCGGCTGCTGGCACGGAATTAGCCGGTCCTTATTCATGCGGTACCTGCAATAAGGGACACGTCCCTCACTTTATCCCCGCATAAAAGCAGTTTACAACCCGTAGGGCCGTCATCCTGCACGCTACTTGGCTGGTTCAGGCTCACGCCCATTGACCAATATTCCTCACTGCTGCCTCCCGTAGGAGTCTGGTCCGTGTCTCAGTACCAGTGTGGGGGACCTTCCTCTCAGAACCCCTAAGGATCGAAGGCCAGGTGGGCCATTACCCCGCCTGCTGCCTAATCCTACGCATCCCCATCCCGCAGCGGCCGAAGCCTTTAGTCCTCATTAGATGCCCGCTAAGGACAACATAGGGCATTAATCCGACTTTCGCCGGGCTGTTCCCTACTGCGGGGCAGGTTGGATACGCGTTACTCACCCGTGCGCCGGTCGCCATCAGAGTCAGCAAGCTGACCCCATGCTGCCCCTCGACTTGCATGTGTTAAGCCTGTAGCTAGCGTTCATCCTGAGCCAGGATCAAACTCTCCATTGTATATATAATTTCAGTTGTCTTCCCGGCCACGTCCTGTTCGCGACACCGGAAAAAATCCGGTGCCCAAAATAGCAAACTTTCAAGAAATCGACTCCTCCGCTCAATGCGGAAGGAGACCCTCTCGTACTACCTCTCCTGTCTCATGTAATCTTCTCAAAGAACTCGCTCCCTGAGGTTGAACCTCGAAAGCGGATGCAAAGGTACATACTTTACACAGAACAACCAAACTTTTACAAGACTTTTTTCAATAAATATGCAAAGTTTTCGACTTTCTAAACAAAATAATACAAAATAAAGGGGAAAATCATACGAAATAGATTTTTTTTGAGTTAAATTATCCTTAAATCAATGTTTGTCACATAATATTTTGTATTTTTGCCAATAGAAACCAAAACTACAAAGATATGAAGAAAATTATTATTGCCTTAATCGCATTTTTTCCACTTATCGTGAATGCCCAAAACGTTTGGGAGAAACCAACCGATGCTCCTCAACAAAAGAAAAAAGCACTGATAGAAAAGAATGTTGCCAACGAGGATCCCAAGTATCTCGCAGGTGCCATCCCCTTGGTAGATGGAAAGATTGTTTTCACATTAGACCAAGACGTACCAGGCAAAAGTGCCGAGCAAATATATAATATTATATATAATGTGTTAAGCGAAATGACAAAGGAAGAAGGTCAGTTCAAGGAAAGTCAGGTAGCTCTTGTCAACAAGCAAGACCACATCATTGCCGCCCGCTTTAAGGAATGGTTGGTATTCCAGAACACCTTCTTGTCACTCGACCGTACCGTTTTCAACTACACCATCATTGCCACCTGCACCGATGGTCATGCTAACGTCACCCTTTCTCGCATCAGTTACCAATATGAGCAAGACAGAAGCGACACCGAAGGAATCGAAACGGTTGCAGAGGAATGGATCACCGACGAATATGCCTTGAACAAGAAAAAGACCAAGTTGGCTAAATACACTGGTAAATTCCGCCGTAAGACCATCGACAGGAAAGACAACATCTTCCAGACCATCACTGACGAATTAAATAAATGACTATGTCCAACAGTGAATCTCCCACCCCACCGTATCGTCATCACCAAAGGCAAGAGCCCAAGGAAAGAGACAAGTATTTCAAATTGCGAAACGTGCTCAACATCATCTTCATGATAGGAGCCATTGTGGGATGTGCCGTGTTTTACTACTCAGATCATATCATAGGCACCATTATCATCTTCATTGCAATGGCGTTCAAGTTTGTTGAATGCGCTCTACGACTTTTCAATCGATGACAAAACACTTCATTACGATCATCCTATTTACGTTTGTGCCAACATGGTTGTTGGCACAAACCGACACATATAACCAAATCACACCTGACGGCAACATCACCCGAGGGCAACGTAACGACAACAAAAAAGGAGAAAAGGAAAATAAAGAAATCCCAAAGGGTATTAAGGTATGGACCGTTGACGCTCGTTTTGGCGATATGCAAAGAGCACCTTTAGACACCCTATCTCACATGTTTATGAACTCTATCTTTACTACTGGCGTAAGGGGAGAGTATAACACCACGGGCAACTTAGGTGCGCCGCGCATCAATCGTGTCTTCATCGACATACCCCTATACAAACAATTCATCTTCACTCAACCATACGATTTCTTCATCAAATCCGTCGATCAATTTCATTTCACCAACACGCTCTCTCCATTCACCAACCTCACCTACAATACATGTGGCGACCGCACTGACGGTGAAGACCACTTCACTGCCAAGTTTGGTGTCAATGCGGGGAAAAAGATTGGTGTAGGATTCAATTTCGATTACATCTACGGACGTGGCTACTATCACGCCCAGAGCACGGCACATTTCAACTACACCATGTATGGCAGTTATCTCGGTGACCGCTATCAAGCTCACTTGTTGCTGTCAACCAACCACCAGAAGGTAGCCGAAAACGGTGGTATTACTGATGACCAACACATCTTGCATTCCGAAAGTTTCAACTTCCAAACGACAGAGATTCCTACCGTTCTTGACGAGAACTGGAACCGTAACGACAACCAGCATATCTTCCTCACTCATCGATACAGTTTCGGATTCAACCGAAAGGTCCGCATGACCGACGAGGAAATCCAAGCCCGTAAGTTTGCCATTGCTGCCCAGAAAGACAAGGAAAGACGAGAGGCGCTCAAGGCTGCCGAGGATAAAGACAATCCCTATGAGAGCAAAGAACCAGAACGAAAGTTTGAAGGCAGACCCGATGATGCCAAAATCATGGGAATGGAGGCAATAGCCGACTCCATCACTCGCTCTAAGCGTATTGCCGTCGAAGGTAAAGCCCAAGCCGACAGTATCTTGACAACCGAACAAAAGGAAGCAGAAGATACATCCTGGCTCAAAAACGAATACGTGCCTGTTACCAGTTTCATCCATACCCTGAAATTTGATGGTTATGACCGTATTTACCAATCTTACTATACGCCAGACAACTATTATGCCCACACCTATTATAATAATGGTAAGTATGCAGGCGACTCCATTTACGACAAGACAAGACATTACTCCATCAAGAATACCTTCGCCGTTTCACTGCTCGAAGGATTCAACAAATGGGCAAAAGCGGGATTGAAAGCATTTATCACAAGTGACTACCGCCATTTCAGTCTCCCAGACTCCATTGGGAGCGACATCAAATACCGCACTCACAACCTCAGCATTGGCGCTCAAATCAGCAAGACGCAAGGCAAGACCCTGCATTACAATGCTACGGCAGAGACTTGGATAACGGGCGAAGATGCCGGACAACTGAAAATAGACGGTACCGTTGACCTGAACTTCCCCTTGTTCGGTGATACCGTGACATTGGCGGCAAGTGGATTCTTCTACCGGCAAAACCCCACGTTCTATTTCCGTCATTATCACTCCCGTCATTTTTGGTGGGACAACAGCTTAGACAAGATTATCCACACACGTATCCAAGGATTGTTTAAGTACCAAAAGACACGGACCTCTCTCCGTGTTGCCATTGACGAAATCAAGAACCACACCTATTTTGCGCAGTCATACAACATCAACGAAGAAAACGACCGAACCAACAATACCGTGCAAGTGCGACAGAGCGGAGATGCCATCACGTTGTTCACCGCATCGCTCTCACAAGATGTCACGTTAGGACCGCTTAATTGGGAATCAGTCGTCACTTGGCAAAAGTCAACCAAGAGCGAAGTCATTCCCGTTCCCGACCTGAACATCTATACCAATCTCTTCCTGCGATTCAAGATTGCCAAGGTACTCAGTTGCGACTTGGGTGCAGACATGTTCTACTTTACCAAATATTATGCTCCCGACTATAGTCCAGCCATCGGACAATTCACCGTGCAAGAAAATAATTCAAGAGTGGAAATAGGTAATCGTCCTATTATCGACGTTTATGCCAACTTCCACCTCAAGCACACGCGGTTCTTCATCATGATGAGCCATGTCAATGCCAACGTTGGTGTCAAGAACTACTTCCTGACTCCCCACTATCCCCTCAATGGCAGCGTCATCAGGTTTGGAGTGAGTTGGAATTTCTTCAATTAAAGGTAGAAATGCAACAATTGTCTTTTTCAGCCAATTCTCCATATACAAAAGGTTGATCCATAGTGCTATATTTGTTTTTACTGATGCCAAGATACAAAAATCATACATCAATGTATGTAACATCGATGTATATTTTTAAGACAATAGACTTTCTTGTTGAATCACATGGATAAAACATTTGTCTGGACTACTGAACTCCCTTTTACTCCTGTACTCCTTCAACTTGCAAAAGTTGGTATGATTTCGACCTATCACAATATGCAGGAACTTCACTACTCTCGAAATCCTGACTCTTGACGAGAATTCCTATGACAACACCAATATCATCAGCGCAAACAACGGCAAAAACTTCGGTGTGACATTGAACCGCCCCATCGTGGCTGGCTCCTACAATACATTGTGCCTGCCGTTTGATGTGGACAACAAGATGTTGAAGGCTACGTTTGGCGATGACGTTGAGCTTGCACAACTCAACGACACGCACATGGACAATGAGACATTGTATTTCGACTTCGTTCCTGCCGATGCTGTTACGGCTGGCACTCCTTACCTTATCTATGTGCCTACTACCGTTGCGAAGCCCATGTTTAACGCCGTGACAGTGAAGGAGGGTACTCAGCCCGTTACGACAAGCCTTGCCAAGTTCATTCCCGTGTTTAACGTAACGAAGTTGGACAATGGCAATGAGAACATCCTTTTCCTCGGAGCCAACAACACTTTGTTCTACCCGAACACCGACTCTGGTGACATGAAGGGCTTCCGCGCCTACTTTGAGGTGACTGGAAAAGCCCAGGGTGCCAAGGCGATGGTTATGATAGACAACTCTGTGACAGGTATCAAGACGATACTCAACGAGAGCCTGCAAAGCGAGCAAGTGTATGACTTGCAGGGAAGAATGGTAACCCGCCCGACAAAGGGTCTTTATATCGTGAACGGAAAGAAAGTAGTCATCAAGTAAAATTATCAATAAATCATGGAAAAGAGTAAGTATTTACGCCCTCGCACATCAAAGGTGAATGTGAAAGTGGACAGCTTTATGCAGACTGGCAGCGTGCCAACCAATCTGAGATACAACTCCACGGGCTTGGGTCACGGTGGCGGTATCTCCGGAAATGGCAACGGGGGTGATGCTTCCGCAGCCTTCTCCAAGAGGGGCTACTGGGAATTTTGATGAGAGTGAATCCGTATGATCCAGAATGATTGGGAGGCGCGTCATGAAGATGCGCCTCCTTTTTTCATTGGAGTATATATCACCATGTGGTTACGATGAACAAACGCATATTAGAAAAGGCTGTCTCCCCAGAAAAGCAGTCTTTTCAATTTGTCATAGAAATTCTGAATTTAGGTACCAAAATACGGGCATTTTTTCAAACGAGTTAAGACTTGGTAGGAAAAATGCTCATTTTTTGATATTTTATTAAGCCGCTCATTATCAACGATTTATGATTTAACAGTATTTGCAATCACAATAAAAGCCCATGTTTTTAGGTCCAAAAAGCCACTTTTTGGGCTTTCATAACATATATAGTTAGCACTCGTAACATACATAGTTACGCTCATAACTCATATAGTTACGTTCGTAACATGCTATGTTACGATGAAAAACATGGTTTTTCACCCGTCTTGACCCATTTTTCCATTCTTCCAATTCTATTTCGCAAGAAAATCCAAACAAAATTTTGTTGGAACTATTGACAATTGATAATTCATAATTGATAATTCATAATTCACAATTCATAATTCACAATTCATAATTCGCAATTCATAGGGGATTATTATACTTATTGGCATCATATTTATTCTGATTGTTATTGCAAGCCCCGATAGGGGCGTTAAGATTACAGGCAGGTGGTGGAGCGAAGCGAAACCCCTGCAAAGGATGCATGAACATATTGCAAGCCCCGATAGGGGCGGACAGAACACAGGCAGGTGGTGTAGCGGAGCGGAACCCCTGCGTAGGATGTATGAACATATTGAAGCCCCGATAGGGGCGACAGAATTTCTGTCGTACCTTCGGTACTCTGTTTGTTGACGGCTACTTTTTACAGGGGTTTCGCTTCGCTTCACCCCTGCCTGTGTTCTTAACGCCCTTATCGGGGCTCTGTGAGGCAAGCTCATGTATCATTGCCTGTGTTCTTAACGCCCTATCGGGGCTCTGTGAGGCAACTCATGTATCATTGTCTGTGTTCTTAACGCCCTATCGGGGCTATGTGTGCCAACTCATGTATTATTACCTTTGTTTTTCCCTAATTATTCGTATAATTTGAAAATTTTATCTACTTTTGCAAATATCTATAGAGAAAATAGATTGTAATATAATAGATGATATTTTCAAGTTTCAGTATCTGAAGAACTTAAACAAACTGAATATTTATGAAAAGGCTCTTACGCTATTTTGCCATTGTAATCATCCTTGCCATTGTGGGCGGATGTATTTATCTGAATACTCTGATGCCTATCATTACGGGCTATGCTGCGAAGAATATGGCTTCGGCAGTGTTCGTTTCGGGTCGCGAAGCGAAAGATGTTGAAGCAACTGACCTGAACTTTTCCTTCATTCGCTTCACAAGCAACACGGTGGACTATGAAAACAAGACGGTCACCAGTCGTTTCCTTTGGGGCAAATCTACTGCTGCCTACCTCGAAGGCTACGGTGTGACATTGCTGCGCGGCGTCACTGCAGAGCAGTTGAAGGAACAACGCATTCCGTTGGATGTACTTCGCAAAGCGCAAGCGCAACAAGACACCATCTCTAAGGTTCCACTGCCTGTAGGCGATTCGACTGTGGCTAAACGCCTTGCCCCTATCGCGAAGGCTTTCGTCAACGAACGTGCCTATCACGGTCATCCCTTTGCCTTCGTCGTGCTACACAAGGGCGGTGTGGTGGCGGAATGTTATGACAAGGGAATCAGTCGTGACACAAAACTCCTCAGTTGGAGCATGGCGAAGAGCTTTGTAAATGCGCTCATCGGCATCATGGTCAAAGACAGTCTGATAGACATTCATGCTCCGTTGGACATTCCTGAATGGCAGGGGGACGGGCGCAAAGCCATCACCATGCACGATCTGATGCAGATGCAGAGCGGACTGGAGTGGAACGAGGACTACGGCGCACGTTCCGACGTGAACATCATGCTCCACTGCGAACGTGACATGGGTCTCTTCGCTCTCTTGAAGCCTCTCAAGTACGAACCTGGTACTCACTGGCAATACTCCAGTGGTACTACAAACATTGTGATGCGCTATCTGCGCAGTCGCTTTTCTTCCGATGAGGCATTCATCCATTATATGCATTCCCGACTCTTTGCTCCGCTCGGCATTGTCGATCCCGTCTTCGAGCAAGACTTGAGCGGCACACCTGTAGGCTCATCGTATCTCTACGCCACGGCAAGGGATTTCGCACGTTTCGGACAAATGTACCTCTACGACGGTTGCGTAGGCAATGAGAGAATCCTGCCCGAAGGATGGGTGGACTATACGCACACATCGGCTGCCGCCAGCGGTGACCACTATGGTGCTTTCTTCTGGCTGAACCGAAACGGCAAGTTTCCCGACGTACCAAAGGACATGTACTATTGCGACGGACACGACGGACAGGACATCTTCATATTCCCTTCCCACCAGTTAGTGGTAGTCATCCTGGGATTCTCTCCAAAACCAGACAACCTAATCGACTTCAATGCACTCCTGAGAGACATCATCAGCCAAACGTTGCAATCTGAGAGATAATTCATAATTCACAATTGAAGATTTATCTTGATTTGTTTGTCACAATCGAAGGTGAGATGCCGTAGGCATCTTTCCGAACCACGTGATTTTTTGACATTGACCAACAGACAAAATCTTCAATCTCCAATTTTCAATCCTCAATCTTCAATCTTCAATCTCCAATCCTCAATCTTCCTATGAAAAAATGCTTGAGCCATCAAAAGGGAGAGAGATAAGAGTTTATCCTATCAGCAAGCCAATGGAAACGGACAAACCATAGACAAACATATTGCGAGCAGTCTTGCCCAACACGATGTTAAGTGCTGCTCCCTTGTTGATTTTCCGCATCTCAATGAAAGTAGAGACATGGAGGGGAAGATAAATGATGATTGGCAACCACACTGCCCAAAAATGACCTGAGAAATGGTAGATGTTGCCCATCAAGCAGGCAACAACGCCAAGTGAAAAGTACAATGCCCTACCCCATTTGGCTCCAATGGCAACGATAAGCGTGCGCTTACCCACCCTTCGGTCGTTGTCAATGTCACGATAATTGTTGACCACAAGGAGGGTATCTATCACCAATCCACAGGCAATGGAAGCGAGAAAGCATTGCCACGTGATCGTCTGTTCTCCATCGGGCAAAACGAGATAATACGTCATGGTGACGGGAACAATGCCAAAGAACAAAAGTACAAGTACGTCACCGAAGCCTATATAAGAAAGATGTGTGGTATAGAGAAAACAAAACAAAACGCAAAACACGCCAACGGCAATCATCCACCAACCACCATAATATATCAAGGGCAAGCCGATGACGCAAGCCAATGCCGTGGTAATAGCCAACGCCCACCGCATGGCTCCTATGGTGACCCATCCCTGTGCACACGCACGCTTGGGACCAAGTCTGGTCTCATCGTCAGTGCCTTTGAGAAAATCAAAATAATCATTCACAAAGTTGGCATCAATCTGCATCACGAAAGCAAAAAGGAAACACAGCACGGCAGGGACCAAACGAATATGAAAAGCCGAATCTGCCATTGCCAATGCCGTACCAATCATCACGGGAACGGCAGCCCCCGTGAGCGTTTTTGGTCTTGCAGCCAACACCCATGCCTTTGTTGAGTTCAACTTCACCTCTATATTTTCCATGTCAACGTCATTTTATATGAAAACACACTTGCAAAATTAAACATAAAACCGTATATTTGCAAAAATAAATCCATTTAATATGATAGATTCCAACGTTAACCTCGACTTGATGCAATTCATCGAAACCAACATACTGCCTCGTTACACGGAGTTTGGGCGCAGTCATGGGTTGGTACATGTGAAAAGAGTGATTGACAACAGCCTGAAACTGGCAAAGATCACTGGAGCCGATATCAACATGGTATATACCATTGCCGCCTATCACGACATTGGTATGAGCGGTCCAAGAGCCATTCACCACATTACGGGAGGCAAGATCATGGCAGCAGACCAGCGACTGAGGCGTTGGTTCAGCCAAGACCAAATCAAGTTGATGCGCGAGGCGATAGAAGACCACCGTGCCTCATCGAGCCATACACCACGTAACATATACGGGAAGATAGTAGCCGAGGCAGACAGAGACCTTGAACCAGAGATTGTTTTCCGTCGCACAATACTCTTCGGACTTGAAAACTATCCCGAAAAGAGCAAGGAAGAGCATTGGAAACGATTTGACGAACACATGGAAAACAAGTATTCTTCTCACGGCTACATCACATTGTGGATTCCCAACTCGCCCAATGAGCAATATCTCAAGACCATTCGCTCATACATAACAGATAAAGTGAAGTTGAGAGAAATCTTCGACAAACTTTTCGAAGACGAAATCAACAAACGATAAGGCAAAAAAATTTCACGGACATTACTTCCAGAAACGAGAAGTAATGTCCGTGAAATCGTCACCAACCGCATGTTTATACAATCGTTGGTTGGTGGTTTTATCTTTCAAGCAACCCAAGTGCTTGATGTAAGGTCCCACTTTGATATAGTCGAAGTCCGCCTTCCTCACAGACGAAGGCACACGAATCCTTCCACTATACCAAGCAACCTTATACTGAGGATGCTCATGATGGATGTGACGAGCCAACATATTGACATACGAAGGTTCAGCATCACCGCCCATGAAGCAAATGCAAGTAATGTCGCTGCCATATTCCCTCACAAACTGGTCGAGCACCATTGGCGTGAGTGGATTGCCAATGTCTTCCCACAAGAAACGACTATGGCAACCTGGGCAATGACACGGGCAGTTGGAGATATTGATGGCTAAAGTCACCTCATCAGGAATCTCCTGGAACACAACAGATGTATTGACGTACTTCAGCATTTATTCAGCCATTACATATTTATTCTTTCCTGCATAGAAACGACGATGCTCCTCTTGCTGACGTGGCTCAGAGAAGTTGCTCACACGTTTCAGGTAACCAATGATACGTGTCATATAGTCCACGTTCTCTGATCCGCAATGCGGACACTTCTTCAAGTAACGCTTGTCTATATAACCGCAATCGTTACAAATGGTATTGGGGATATTAAACGTGAAGTAGTTACATCCTTCCTTAGCAGCCACCTTCAAGAGTTGGCGATATTGAGCCTTAGAGAGATGTTCCTCCAAGTTCATGTGTAAGGCAGAACCACCCGTCAGGTGCTGGATATAAGGAGCTCCATGCAACTTAAACTTGTCGATGATATTCAGCGAGTCGTCTTCTACCACATAGAAATAACTATTGTAGCAATCACGAGGCACGAAATAACCATCCTCACGGTCCCACTTAGCGTGTTTAACGCCCACGTTCTCAGCAGGAATCATCTCGCAATTGAAGAGGACATCCTTAGAACGATACTGGCGATTGTATTTCTCCACGAGTCCGAGAATGGTTTGCACCAGTTTCAAGTATTCCGGATTGTCGTTAATCTTGATTCCCATAAACTCAGCAGCCTCAACCAATCCGTTGATACCTATTGTTAGGTATTGGCGACCGATGTTGATATAGCCAGCATCGAACAATGGCAACATACCCTGCTTCTGCAATTCCTTCAGATTTTCATTGTATGCAATCTGTACCTTATGGCAAAGATCTATCACATGAGAGAGGAACTCCTTGTAATCCATCTTGTGGTTCACCGCATATTGCACACAACGATTCAGGTTGATGGTCAGCACACTCTTCGAGCCAGTGGAAACACCACCTGCTCCTAACGTATAGCTGAAACCATTGTCTTGAATCTCGTTGCGCAGGCGACAACAAGAACTCAGCGAGTCGGCATTGTCGCTCATGTAAGTGAAGAACGAATGTCCCTCCGCATACATTTCTGCGGTGAAGTCTGCCCATTCCTTATCCATGCAATCACCATCCTTGGTGAGCAATGCCATCGTTTCCACGGGGAAAGTGAGAACGGTCTTGGTGCGTTCCTTGTTGAACCACTTCATGAAGCGTTTCTGCAACCAAGAAAGACCATTCCAATCTGGTTGACTGCCATCTGGGAAGTAGAAATTGCCAAACAAGCTCTCGAAATAATACTTGTCATAATAAGCCACATTCCAGAACACAGCTTGGTAATTACGAGCACCGGTTGGCTGGTTGATAGAATACACAATCTGCTCGAAGCAATCGGTAATCACCTTATCTATCGTACGTTTCTTGAGCGAGAGGTCAACCACCTTGTCAGCCTCCTTATAATATTCCTTACCATATTCCAGTCCGATAAAATAATTCAAATACATCAAGAACTCAGGTGTTGCGCAAGCTCCTGAGAGCATACTCGATACCATGAATACCATATTCACGAATCCACCGCAATAAGATTTCAAGTTGGTAGGAGCGGTAGAGTTGCCGCCGATGGAAGCCGTTCCCCCAATCAACCACGGATACATGGTGATAGAAGCGCAATAATTGGCAAGGCTTGTCTCATCGTTCTTGTAAATGAAGTGATGAGTGAGCAAGTCAATATACTCATCAGCCAACTCCTTACCATACATTTTCTTGATACGGTCGGTAAGCAAGCGTCTGTTCAGACGAATAAAGCTCGACTTGGGAAGTTCACCAATCAGCGTGGCAATGTTCTTGTGTTCCACGTTTGCATTAGCGTCATACTTTGAACCAGTAGCTGCGTTGGCTGCTTGACAATAGTCTGCCAAAAATTTCAACCGTTCCAACGTCTCTCTGTCCTCAGTGTGTTGCTGTCTGTAGAGCATGAAAGACTTAGCCACTTGATAATACCCCTCACGCATCAGAGCTTCTTCCACTTGGTTTTGGATATCTTCCACCTTAATATCGTCATGAATATTCAAATGGCTGATAATCTTGGAGATAGAACCCAAATCGATAGGTTGTTTCACTGACTCGAACGCCTTGATGATGGCATTCATAATCTTGTCTAATGAGAAACGGTCTTTGGAACCGTCACGTTTTGTAATCGTAAAATTCTTTATTTCCATGAGAGGTTTTAGTTACCTTATATCAATTTCAAAATATCACTTTTTGGGAAACTTTTCCCTTTTGAATTTCAAAAAAGTTGTCCGTTTTGGAAAACTTTCTTCAAAAAATACAATATTAAGTTTGCATTTTTAGCAATTGAATTTCGTTTGCAAAGATAAGTATAATTTTCTAACTTGCAAGAAATATCGGCTTAAAATTTCTCAAAAACATGTATTTCTTGACTTGCTCCATATTTGGCAAGATAAGGGTCAAAAAAAGTAAGGATAAGGTTTGTCAAATCTAAACCTATGGTATTCAACAAGAAAACCTATGCTTTACGCTTGGCAAAGCATAGGTTTAGCAAAAATAACGTTTAACCTATTAAAATGATTAGAGCTTCACAGAGGAAATATCCACCAGATTGTTGACGATGGCATAGATGGTCAAGCCAGCCGGTGAATGGATTTGCAGTTTTCTTGCAATGTTTCTCCTATGGGTAATGACGGTATTGATGGAAATGCAGAGATGATCGGCAATTTCCTTATTGGTCATTCCCTGCACCAAACTCACGACAACATCCTTCTCACGGTCGCTCAGCGCCTCTGAATTAGCAGGGTTCTGGTTAATCATGTTCGTGATTTTATACGTCACGTCGCTCTGTTTAAGTTTCCTTTCCATCAATCTGATTGAAGGGATAAATATCTCATCCTCCACCTGCGAGTGATGAGCAAGCCATTCTTCATTATTGTAAATGTCGTAAAGCGTGGCGGTGAGTTGGTTGTTTCTCAAACCATCTGATGGCAAATACTTGATAATGATGCTCTTGAGTTCTTTCACCTTATGGTCAACCTGACTGTGATGCTTAGAGAACGTTTCTATGTCGTAATTGTCGTTTACCTTTCCTTCGAGCAAACCTTCCACGTATGGGAACACCATCTTCTCTTCATACTTCATGTGTGAGCGGATAGAGTGCGCATACTCATCATACAACTTGAGTATCAAGCGCGCCAAGTTATCGTTTTCATCCAGCGCATCTACTAATTCCTTACGAATGAACGGCAATTGGAAATCCAAGTAATAAGAATGGGATGCTCTCAGGTATTGCATCAATGTGGGAACCGACAGGTGTTCGGCATCATTAAAACTACGATACCCATTAATGGTGAAGTTGACAACCGCCAAAAAAGTAAATGTATCAACACCCTGCTCTTGGCAAACCTCATTGACGGTCTTATCGCCAAAGCCCAAGCTGATTCCGAAACAACCCAAGCTCTGTAATATGTTATAATTATCCCGAATCATGTCTATCATCATGTCGTCGGGTTCATACATCTTCTGACTTTTCATCGCGTGTATATACCTATTTAATATTACCGATGCAAAATAACAAAAAAAATACGGAACTCGCAATAATCATTTATAGGTATTTTTATATATGTAAATACATGATTTTTAGGTATTGCATCATAATAATAAAAAGTGTAACTTTGCACCCCGAAAAAAACATCAATAATATCTTATCACAGAAATGAAAAGGATAAAGCTATTGTTCGCATTGACAGCGACAATGATTGCCTTACAAGCAAATGCACAGACAAACGCTGCCGACAGCGTTTTCAACAAGACACGTAGCAGTCGCCTCAGCGTGGGTGGCTATGGCGAAGCAGTATTTAGCAGAAACTATTACAGCGACCACGTAAGTCGATACAGTCAACCAGAAGAGCACAGGAACGACCCCAGTCATGGACGATTTGACATTCCTCATGCCGTTATCTATTTAGGTTACGACTTCGGAAAGGGATGGACATTCGGTACAGAGATTGAGTTTGAACATGGTGGAGCCGGCATTGCCTACGAGAAAGAAAACGAAGAAGGTGGTGAATGGGAACAAGAAACCGAGAAAGGAGGTGAGGTTGAACTCGAACAATTCTGGATTCAGAAGTCGTTTGGCAGATGGGCAAACATCCGAGCAGGACATATCGTAGTGCCCGTTGGTCTGAACAATGCTCACCACGAGCCTCTTAACTTCTTCACCGTGTATCGTCCAGAGGGCGAGAACACCATTCTGCCTTCTACCTGGCACCAAACGGGTGTTTCGTTTTGGGGTCGTCATAAGGACTTCCGTTATGAAGCACAATTCCTGGCTGGCTTAAATGCCGACCATTTCACGAATGTGGGATGGATTCACAAGGGACATAAGTCGCCATTAGAGTTTGACATAGCCAACAAATACGGTCTTTCCCTTCGTTTAGACAATTACACCGTGCCTGGTTTGCGCATTGGCGTAAGCGGATATTATGGTCAGAGCATCGGCAACAGTTATCCACTCAATGCCAACGGTACTGATGCCACGTATAAAGGAACCGTCCTCATCGGAGCCATCGACTTCACTTATCAAGGATACAACTGGATTGTACGTGGACAAGCCGATTATGGTTATCTTAGCGATGCTGACCAGTTGAAGTATGTCTATAACAGAATGAATTCGAAATCGCCTTACAAGCACTCCGCTTTCGTCAGCAAGAATGCTTATGCGATAGGTATTGAGGCGGGATATAACGTATTCTCTCAAATCGAGAGTCTTCACAAAAAGAACCAAAAGATGTACGTGTTCGGTCGCTACGAACAATACAATCCATACGCAAGTTCCACAAAAGGCACCAATTATAATTATACTGATGTGAAGCGTATGGCTGTGGGAATCAACTACTACCCTATCAAGGATATTGTAGTGAAAGCAGAATATTCCAAGCGTTTCCTGAAGAGCTTGTACAACGACGAGCCTTCCGTAAACATCGGCATTGCCTACGAAGGATGGTTTGACCTTGGCCACAAAGCTATCGTGGAACAAGAGCAAAGCGACATTCAGAAACTGAACGACCGCATCAACCAACTTCAGGAACAATTGAATGAATTGAAGAAAAATATATAATATCAACCATAAAATAAAAACAACAATGAAAAAACTATTTATTATGTCAATTGCCTTCCTCATGGGAGCGATGACATTCACGTCTTGCAGCAACAATGACGATGACAACAACACAGGCGACACAGACAAGTATAGCAACAAAATCTATGGTCAAGATGCCATTAGCAAATGTGAGGCTCTCATCGCTCAATTGCAGAGTGCCAACAGAGCTATCGAAACGGCTAAACTGACCTCTGACCAAGAGCAATACTTGAGAAACGTACTCCAAGGTGTTGTAAGCAATGTCATCATTCCCACATATACCGACTTGGCAAATGATGTGGAAGACTTGGAAAAGACTCTGAACGGACTGACCACCAGTACCATTACTCAGACACAAATTGACAAGGCTTGCGACGACTTCAAGAAAGCCCGCCAGCATTGGGAGCGTTCAGAGGCATTCTTGATGGGTGCTGCTTCAGACTTCAGCATTGACCCCACCATCGACTCATGGCCTTTAGACCGTAAGGAATTGCTCGACTACTTCAAGGGAGGCATGAAAGCACAGATTGAAGACGAGTCTTCTATCCTCGGATTCCATGCTTTGGAATTTATCTTGTTCCGCAACGGACAAAACAGAAAGGTTGCCGAACTGCAAGGAAACGATACTTACAAAAACTTTGAAAGCATCAGTGGCGTAGACGAGCTGAAATATGCACAACAAGTATGTAAATTATTGAAGGAGCGTTGTTTCCAGTTGCAAGTGGCTTGGGAAGGAAAGACATCTGCCAATGCAAGTCGTGCTTCCGTAGTAGAAGCTGCCAACCTTGACATTGTCACAGAGAAAGGTCTTTCATACGGTGAAAACCTCATCAATGCTGGTGTAAGCGGCAAGAACAGTACGTTCCCCACTCTGCAATCAGCCATCACTCAAGTGCTGTCTTTCAGCGAAGGTTCTTGCGTTGCCATTGCCAACGAGGTGGGAACAGCCAAGATATTGAATCCATTCCAGAATGGCGACATCGCTTACGTGGAGTCTCCCTATAGCTACAATTCCATCACCGACTTCCAAGACAACATTCGTTCTATCCGTAACGTATGGTTCGGAAGCACCAACGGAAATGCAGCCAGCAACAGCTTCAACAATTTCTTCGCAAGTGTAAACAACACTGTCAACACCTCTGTGGTCAGCGCATTCAACAATGCCATCAGCTCTATCGGCAATATGCCTGCGCCTTTCGTGAAGTATTGCAGTGTGATTTGGAACAAGAACTTCGATGACCCAACCAACTGGAATTCTACTACTGAATAATTTTCAACTATTCAATATATATAATAATGCGTCTTGCCGTAAAATGCGGCGAGACGCTTGATTGGTTTTAATTAAATGATACAAATAACATGATGAAACTGAACAAATTTACTGCAATGGCTTTCGCCGGACTGCTGTCTTTGCCGTTATTGACAGCTTGCTCTGATGACAATGAAAGCGAAACGCCAAACCTGGGTCCTCTCAGCCCCAACGAGAACATTTTTGGAAAGGCGGTAGGCAACTTCTCCGCTGAGGAATGGTATCCCGGAGGATTGTTAGGAACAACCGAAGAAGTGAGCTATTCATCACCTGCACCTGCCGTGGAAAACATTGCGGGTATGGAAGAAGACTTCAATACGGGTGAAGACTTCTTTGAGCATCTTTACACCTTTGAACAAGAACCACGCAAGGGTCTTGGTCCTGCTTGGGTACGCAACAGTTGTATCGCTTGCCACCCTGCTTACGGACACGGAAAGCGCCAAACAGAGTATCGTGCCAATACCATCGGCAATGGTTATCTGTTGGTAATCTATCATCCTGACAACAATGCTTACATCTCTGAAGTGACAGGTATGCCTCAGACAAAAGCCATGACTCCATTCAAGGCTCCTATTGACGAGAATCAGATTCAGATTGATTGGAAGACCGTAACGGCAATGGAGAGTGGACTTCCCATGACATTCCCTGATGGCGAAACGTATTCTCTCATCTATCCAGAAGTAAGAATCCCACAGTCTGCATTCAACACCAATCCTAAGCCAGAGAACTACGACGTGCGCTTAGAATCTACCATTGGCATTTACGGAACTGGCTTGCTGGATGCTCTCGATGACGAAGAGATTGAGAAGCAATGGGCTGCCGAGTCAAAATACGTGGAGTTGAATCCTGCCATGTGGGATAAGGCTGCGGGCAAGTTCAAGCCAGGTGCTTATTACTCTGCCGCATACAATAACACGGGCACTCATCATGGAAACCGTGGTCCTCTGAAGCGTTTCACATACGCCATGACTCGTGGCTCATTACAAGACGGTGCTGGCGCAAATGCCATCTGGAACATTACCAACGTTACTCGTTCTGACCGTCACTTCCTCTATACCACTCCCGCTTGGGCAAAGGCACAGAGCGAAGACCAAGAGGTTATCAGCTACATCAAGGAGCATGGTACTTCCGAAACGAGCATTCTCCATCCTTATTACGCTGATGGTACCGACGAGGGCATTGCTAATCGTGTCAACGAGATATTGAGTTGTTCGTCTATAGCCAAGAAGGAAACCTTTGACAAGTATCTTTTCCAAGGAGCACCTTATAATGGCAAAGAGGAGATGAGCGACAAGCAATATTACCAGTTTATGGTTTGGCATCGTGGATTGGCCGTTCCCGCAGCTCGTAACTTGGGCGATGAGGATGTACAACGTGGAAAGGCGCTCTTCACTCAGATTGGTTGCGCCCAGTGTCACCGTCCTTCATGGAAGACAGGAAACGACAACATGTGGGTAGATGCAAGCATCAAGGCATACGCCGATGCTAACGGATTGGCAAAGGATGGTGATTACACCAAGCTTCTGCCTAAGTTCCCCAACCAAACCATTTGGCCCTATACAGACATGGTTCAGCATCGCTTGTTCATGATTAACGATATTCGCACGGGATGGTGCCGTACCACTCCATTATGGGGACGTGGCTTGAGCCGTTTGCTTACCGGTGCTGATGACCGTTTGCACGATACTCGCGCCCGTACAGTCATCGAGGCTATCATGTGGCACGGTTATTCTAAGCAATCGGATGCTTACGAATCTACGGTGAAGTTCTACAATCTTCCCAAGAAAGACCGTGATGCAGTGGTGAAATTCATCGAAGCAATTTAAGTAAAGTAATTAAGGAGTACATAGGGATACTTAGGATATCCTAGGTATCCCTATAAATCTTAGAAAAAACGCCCCCTATCCCAATGAGAAAAATAGTCAGTATCTTATACATCGCCATCATCATCGTCCTTGCATCGGCAACGTTTATCGAACATGGCCAAGGCAGAGAATACGTACTTACCAATGTCTATGGCGCATGGTGGTTTTCGTTGCTTTGGGCATTGCTTGTAGCTTTTGGCATTGCCTGGATTGTCAAGAGAAGGGTGAAGCGTTGGGCTACCTTGCTCATCCATGCCTCTTTGGTATGTATTCTCGCAGGGGCTTTGCTCACTCACTATTTTTCTCGCCAAGGGATGATGCACCTGAGAATTGGAGAGACTACCAACCAATACTATGGAGAAGCTACTGAGAATGGAATGCGCATGGAGACACTGCCTTTCAGCGTGAAGCTGGAGAAGTTCGACATTACGTATCATGAGGGTACTGAGGCTGCCAACAACTATATCTCTCTTCTCTTGGTAACTGATGGAGACCAACAGACAAGGGGCACGGTTTCCATGAACAGCATTTTCTCTTACAGAGGCATTCGTATATACCAGAGTGCGTTTGACGATGACCGTGGTGGGAGCATTCTCTCTATCAACGACGACCCGTGGGGCATTCCTGTGACATACGTCGGTTATGCGCTGTTGTTTTTCTCGTTAATCTGGATGCTGATCGACCCGAAAGGTACGTTTAGGAAACTGCTTCGCTCACCCTTGCTGAAACGCACGATGATGCTGATTGCCGTTTTCTCACTCACCATTCCTTCCCTACACGCTCAGCCAACCCTGCCCAAAGACGTGGCACAGGATTTCGGAAAACTCATCATCCTGCACAACGACCGCATCTGTCCCGTGCAGACATTCGCCATCGACTTCACCAAAAAGCTCTACGGCAAAGGTCATTACAAGGACTATACTGCCGAGCAAGTGCTCTTAGGCTTTATCTTCTGGGGAGACGAATGGAGCAAGGAGCCTATCATCAAGGTGAAAGGCAGCAACATCAAGAGTCAGTTTGGCATTGAGAAATATGCTACCGTCAACACCTTCTTCGAGGCTTATACTGGCAACTACAAGTTAGGCAAATACTTACAGGAATACTACAATGGCAACCACGACGACTTGCATAAACAAGCACTACAGTTAGACGACAAGCTCATGCTGGTGATGGAGTTGCGCAGAGGTACTTTATTGAGGCTGTTCCCCAACACTCATGATGGAATAACCAAATGGGTGTCTCCCACAGAAAAGATGCCAAACGGAATGAGCACCGAAAACGCTACGTTCATCTCATCTGTTTTCGACCGTCTTTACCAAGACACACAATCGAAAAACGTGGCTCATTTCACGTCTGTCCTTAACGAAATCAAGACTTTCCAACAAGAAAACGCAGGAACATCTATTCCAGGCAACACAAAATTACATGCCGAATACATATATAATAAGGTATCGTATGCCACCATTCTTTTCATGGTCAACCTGACGATGGGCATACTGTGCCTCATCTACCTCATCTATCGTATGACGAGGAAGAATCCCGCAGACAACCGCAAAGACAAGTGTATCAAGACATTGATTATCTGTATCATGACATTATCTTTCCTGACACTTACCTTTTGCATTGCCTTGCGGTGGATAATCAAGTCAACACTTCCCATGAGCAATGGATTTGAGACGATGTTGTTTATCGCATGGTTCGTCATGCTCACTGCCCTATTGGTACATTTCAGGTTTAAGAACCTCTCCGATACGCTTTCATCCCTGTTCATCACGTCTTGCTTCCTGTCGAGTGGTTTCTTTCTCTTGGTGAGCCACATCAACCAGATGGATCCCAACATCACCCACTTAATGCCAGTGCTCAACAGTCCTTTGCTGAGCTTGCACGTGAGCGTCATCATGATGTCGTATGCCTTGCTGAGCCTGACATTTATCTGCGGAATCATGGGACTTATCATGAAGAAAAGTGCCGACCAGTTGGCTGTATTGAGCAGAATCATGCTCTACCCTGCCATGACCACAATGGGACTGGGCATTTTCATCGGTGCTATCTGGGCTAACGTATCATGGGGACATTATTGGCAATGGGACCCCAAGGAGACATGGGCGCTTATCACCTTCATGGTTTATGCCATTGCCTTACACACGCAATCACTTCCCGCATTCAATCGAGCCAAGGTTTTCCATGCCTTTATGGTACTGGCATTCCTGACCATTCTCATGACTTACTTCGGTGTAAACTACTTCTTAGGAGGAATGCACAGTTACGCTTGACAACAAAAATCGCCCCAACCAACACTTTTATCTCAACAACTGTCAATATTTGAGTTTTTTTTCATAATTTTGCAGCAAACAAAATAAAGATGGACAAAATAATAACTTTTGACAACTCAATTGCCAAAATAACCAGCTTTGAAAAAGGAACGGAGGTGAAAGAGTTTCATGTAGCGATACAAGTAACAAACAATCGCCTTTCCTTTCAAGAACAAGTAAAGTCGATATTAAATACACTCACATACGTTAGGACTGAAGAACTTGAAAATGCCTGTGCCGTTTTCAAGCGTTACTTCTTGAGCGACGCTGCCAACCAAAGCGACGAACTGATGAACTATGAGTTGGAAAGTCCTGACTGTGCCCTATCTATTATCCAACAGGCTCCCCTCAACGGAACCAAGATTGCACTATGGGCATACTTGCAGACCCATGTCCAAAACAAGGCATTACCGTCTGGTCTTTATGAAATATCCCACGGTGCTTACCAACACCTGTGGTTGGGTAGTGCCAACAACCTGGCAAAAGACTCTGAACGACAGACTCGCATCCTTCTCAACGACTATATCATGCAACTCATCAAGGAAGGATGCAGCTTGGCTGACAATTGCATCAGGACCTGGTTTTTTGTCAACGACGTCGATTTAAACTATCATGGTGTGGTGAAAGCCAGAAACGAGGTGTTTATCACGCAAAATCTGACTGATAAGACTCATTTCATTGCCAGTACGGGAATAGGTGGCAGACAGGCTGAGGCAAGGGTCCTTTCACAGATGGACGCATACGCCGTGAAAGGCATCAAGAAAGAACAGGTACACTATCTCTATGCAGCTACTCACCTGAATCGCACAAGCGACTATGGCGTAAGCTTTGAGCGTGGCACGTACATCGACTATGGAGACCGCCGACATGTGTTTATCTCTGGTACGGCAAGCATCAACAACAAGGGCGAAATCATGCACCGTGGCGACGTGGTGGCTCAATGCCATAGAATGTGGGAAAACGTAGAAGCATTGCTTGCCGAGGCTGGATGTACGTTCGACGATGCCATGCAGATGATTGTTTATCTGCGCGACCCTGCCGATTACGAAACCATTCGCGCACTGTACCAAGAGCGTTTCCCCAACAAACCGTGGATTATCGTCAATGCCAAAGTGTGTCGCCCAGGATGGCTTATCGAAATGGAAACAATAGCTATCAAGGCACAAACTACAGATTATCCTGCCTTATAAAATAAGGCTATCATATAGCAAATGGCACATATTTGCACTTAGAGACCGCAACATACCGCTGATTTGTCAATAAAAAGTAACAAAAACAGCCCTCTCGTTTGCGATATTTTTCACCAACTCCTCCGTCGGTCGAAAAAATGGCAGTTTTTAAAACTTTTCATAACAACTTGATAATTAGCATATTACAATAACGAACGCATATTTATGCGTTCGTTATTGTGTATTTATACATGAAAAACATCATTTTTGAGCCTTCATAACATATCATTTTAAGCGTACTAACTATATGAATTACGCTCGTAACTCATATAGTTACGTCCGTAACATGCAATGTTACGATGAAAAACATGGTTTTTCACCCGTCTTAACCCATTTTCCCGTATTTCTATTTCTGGAATGCAAGAAAAAGCGAACAAGATTTTGTCATACATTATGACATTTGTTTTTCAATAAATAATCAAAGGCAAAACGTCCAGTTATATCCGTGGCAATGTGTCGTTGAATGTGGCTCACCCTATATTAGGGTGATTTTAGGGTGACACTTTTTTAAAAGCACTGAAAACTAGCCACTTACAACCTTCCATATCTAACCGTTCAAGCCTTTAGGGTGAATTTAGGGTGACACATAATGTGTCACTTTTTTCTTTCCCACTTTTTAGTTTTCTAATTTTGCTTCGTAAACCAAATCGGTTGAGTGTAAGCAAATTGAATGATAACTAACAACAATATGGCTATGGACAACGTTAACGAGAATCTAAGGGAAATCATGAAACTATTGAGGTTTCTGGTGGAAAAGGTAGAATCTCTCGAAGCCCAACTCAATGTGGAAAAGCATCATGACCACCTTCAAATAATGTACGACAGTGGGATATATGCCCGCTTCCATGCACTTACCCAAGACTCATACATTGGCGAGCCACCCACCAACGAGGAATGGGAACAGTTGAAAATGCTCATCCGCAAACATTACCCTTCTTTCTACCGCTTGGCGGTGATGGAGGGAAAACTCACCCGTGACCAGTTGCGGGTGAGTCTTCTCCTTTGCCTGTCGTTCTCCAATTATGCCATGCAGAGAGCTATGGGGGTTGACAGCAACAGGATCGTACGCTTGAAAATACAGGTGAACTATCACCTGTTCGGGGAGAGAAAGGCGAGGACACTGAAGGACAACCTAAAGCAATTCTTAGAATGCTGATATGGATGAAGTTTATGTAATCATCATGGATGCACAGGGCAACGCTTCACTGAATTTCCCCAAGAAGAACGTGAAGGTGGACTTCTGCGAGGACGAATGGGTGTCTACGTTAGCTAACCTTGGTGTGAAGCCGTACATTCGGTTGGGGTACGTGGACAGCATGGGAGCGTATGGAGGAGTGGATTGACAAGCGCATTAAGCTGATAGACTCATACTTGGGATATGAAGAGGATGTGGGTGTAGGTGTGGAAGAAAGTCCTATGAAGTATGTCTGACGGAAATATCAATAATAACAAATCATTTTATCGTTATGTTGTTTAATTCTTGGCCGTTTGTCGGCTTGGTATTGTTGGCATTAGGCATTTATTACCTGCCATTCATGAAAAGGTGGCAGGTATATGTTTTGCTGGCATTCAGTTTCTTGTTTTATGCCTTTGACAACCCTTGGTTGTTACTGTTGCTGTTGGCTTCCGCCTTGATCAATGCCTTGGCAAGCTACGGTGCGATGAAAGGCAGGAGGGCAAGGTTATATTCCACGTTAGGAGTAATCACTAATCTGTCATTGTTGGCTCTGTTCAAATATGGTGGACTCATGGCAAACACCTTCCTGTCGGTTGAGGAGGGCATGGGGCATTTTCTCTGTACACTACCCTTGCCGTTGGGAATATCCTTCTATACTTTTAGCGGAATCAGCCTTGTAGTTGACGCATACAAGGGAAAACTTGATGGCTACACCGACAGACAAACCAGTCTGTGGGAACATGTTAAGCGCACATTCCTCTATATTTGCTTCTTCCCCAAACTGTTGGCAGGACCTATTGCCAAGTCGCGCGACTTCTTCGACGACATACGTATCAAGTCATGGAAGGAAGTTGATATAACGTTTGTATTCAAGGCATTGGTGACGGGATATTTTCTGAAGATGGTAATAGCTGACAACATGAAGGATTTTACCTTCTGGATGGCTTACCCATACTTTGAACTGAGAGGAACGGGCAGCTTGGTGCTGATGCTCTTCGGCTATGCCATGCAAATATTTGCCGACTTTGCCGGCTATTCGCTCATTGCCATCGGCGTGGCGGCATTGTTCGGCTATCGTCTGCCTACCAACTTCAACTTTCCCTATATTTCATCCTCATTTCGCGAGTTTTGGAAACGTTGGCACATCACCCTCTCCCAGTTTCTCATGGAATACCTGTACATTTCATTAGGTGGAAACAGAAAGGGAAAGATACGTACTTACGTCAACCTATTGTTGACCATGATGCTTGGTGGATTGTGGCACGGAGCAGCTTGGAGTTACTTGGTATGGGGAACGTTCCACGGATTGTGTCTTGTAGTGGAAAGAGTCATCTGTGGAAGACGTGAGAATTGCATTTCTATAGGAAATTCCCTTGTGGCAAAACGAATTTCACATGCCCTTTCCGTGGCGTTCGTGTTTCTCGGTGTCATGTTTGGTTGGTTGTTGTTCGTGTTACCAGATTTCTCGCAAGCCATTAGATACGTGCAGTGCATCTTCAGCAATTTCGGCAAGGTGGCATTCATTGACCCTAAGTTGATGCCCATCGTCATTTACTCATTTCCCGTCATCTTGTACCATCTGATCTATCAGTTCCACGGTACAGAATTTGTCAAGAGATATGTGCTCCGATTCGATTACCTGCTGTACGGACTGATGTTGTTCTTGATTCTCACCAATAGCGGCAGTGCCAATGCCTTTGTATATTTTCAATTCTAAGCCTTCGAAATCATGATTAAAAAATCCTTCCTGTCTTTTCTCGTGATGTTCGGCATTCATGCCGTTGTCACTTATTTGTTGCCCTCATTGGGTATGGCTACCAACCAATGGCAAGACAACATGGTGAAGGCACAACATTTCTTGTACAACGAGGATGTGGACACAGCCATGATTGGTACGTCGCTTTCTGCCCGTATCTTGCCCGACAGCATCCCGTCTGTTCGTTCTGTCGCTTTTGGAGGATGTGCGGTGGAAGACGGACTTCGGTTAATCCTTTCCAAACCAAAAGTACCACATTGCGTATTGGTGGAAACCAATCTTTTCCTTAGAAACGGGAACGATGAACTGGTAGAGAAGATGACGAAGGGAATCATACCTCAAGTAAAGCGATGGATTCCCTCGCTGCGTGAAAGCAACGAACCCATTTGTCTGTTGAGCGGTCTCATGATTAAGGCGGCAGGCACTAATCCACAAGCCGCCGCCATGACGGTTGACATGGAACAACTCAAGGAAAGCATCAAGAGGCACTTGGCAGATGACAAGTCATTGTCTGAGACGGAACTGGCACAAAGGATGGAAACCATCAAGCCCTTGCTCATACAATTGGAACAAAAGGGAACAAAACTCATTTTCTTTGAGATGCCCATTCATCATGAGTTATATCATCTGAAAGAATTGGAACAGACGCGTCAAGCCGTCAGGATGGCTTTTCCAAAGACTCGATACGCCTACCTGCCCAACGACACGACAACCTACTTGACGACAGACGGATTGCACCTTGATTACGAGGGACAACAACGCTATTCGCATTTCATCAAGCAAGCTCTCCTTGTCAAACGGTGATAATGTTGAGTGAATAAATGTTTAGTGTTTAGTGTTTAGTGAATAAATGTTGAGCGTTTAGTGTTTAGTGATGAATAGCTGTGGCTGCTGTAAGATTGAACAAGAGAAAGAGGGGTGAGAGGTGAGTGGTGAGAGAATACCCACGGCAGCTTGATTTTCAATCAAAAGAGCTAATCTCTCACTCCTTACCTCTCACCTCTAATCTCTTGCTTCTTACCTTCTTGTTTCTAACCCACTAAATCATATCTCTCACCCCTCACCTCTAATCTCCTGCTTCTTGCCTCTTACCTTCTTGTTTCTAACCCACTAAATCATATCTCTCACCCCTCACCCCTCACCTCTAATCTCCTGCTTCTTGCCTCTTACTTTCTTGCTTCTCAAATCATTGAAAATCACGAAAGATAAATGGTATTATAGATTTATTTTTGTACTTTTGCAATCAAAAAGAAAGATGAGAAAGGTAATAACTATCATATTACTGTCTATAACCTGTTTCGCACAAGCGCAAAAAGTAGCGTTGGAGACATTGCGAGAGATTGGACTGCCTGTCGTCATCGTGGAAACGATAGACGCAGAAGAGCCATCATGCGATTATCTTACACCAGAAGATGGATACCCAGGCTATTCCATTCATAATGAGACTAAAGTACCTGGCAGAGTTCTTGTAATAGAGGGAAACGACACCATCTATGATAGTGGTGAATACGAAAAGGACATCAGCGGAATGACCATTAAGTTGAGAGGAAACAACAGTGCATATACCCCCAAAAAGCCCTATAAAATTAAGTTGCAAAGTAGAGCTGACATGTTGGGAGAGAGCGATATATTCAAGGACAAGAATTGGGTCTTACTGAAAGACGAATTGCCATCTTTAAACCTAATGATTGGTTTGAAAATCAACAAATTAGTTGGTTTACAATGGACTCCGAGATTTCGATTTGTCAACGTATTGTTTAATGGCGATTATCGTGGTGTATATATGTTGTGTGAATCCGTGGAACGCAATACGAGATGTCGCCTCAATGTCAGCAATACGGGATTTATCATTGAGATGGATCCATATTGGTGGAATGAAGGTTTCTATTTCCAGAGCAAAGTGCTTGGCTACAAATACACCTTCAAATATCCCGATTATGATGAAGTAGACGAAGATCAACTACAATATATCATTGACTATATGTCGGTGATGGACAATTCCCTTTATGGCGGGTATTATGACCAATACATTGATGTGGAATCATTTGCCTCATGGGTTTTAGGTCACGACATTTTAGGAACCTACGATGCTTCAGGTTCAAACCTTTTCTTCACCAAAAAGGACACATTAGATTCTAAATTGATGATGGGAAACATGTGGGATTTTGATACGATAGAAAGGACACTTGACACTTTCTCTGTCATTCACAACACCTTTTTTGCTCCTCTCTTTAAGAGTAAAAATGAACTATTCGTCAATACCTATATTGATCATTGGCAGGAGATTTCACAAACCTTTCTTGAAGACATATTAGCATATCTTGATGACTTTGCAAACTCTGAACTTTATACAGCTTTAGAAACATCACGAAGATTGGATTTTGAACGGTGGTTAACCAAAGGGCCAACCGTTATGGAAAACATAGAATCTAACAGACAATGGTTTACCCAGCGAAAGACATACTTGGATAAAGCTATCCAAGCCATACAAGCCACCACAGCAATTAGCAAGCCCTCCATACAACGTCATAAACCCAATGGCAAGAAATACGATTTGAAAGGAATTGCCATTCAAGATAACTGTCACAAAGGGCTATTCATCAGGGACGGACATCTATTCTTGAGTAAATAGTCCGGTATTATTACGAAATAGATATTTTTTAGGATTGCGTAGCAAAGATAGTTACTACATTCTTGAAAATATCGTAATCACGTAAAAAGGAATTCAACAAATATTTTCTATTTGTCTCATATTTCTTCATATCAAACTCCTTGATATAATTCTCAAGCAAAGGACCCAAGTTAGCGGTATTATTAATAGCGACACCCAGTCCATAGTTAGTAACATAATCGCCTTGCACAGTATTGGCAGTTGTTATCATTGGTTTTCCGAAAATCAAAGAATTATAAAAACGATTAGACAATGCCGTATCATGAGATAGTTTACGCGGATAGAAAATATTGAGGAAAGTGCATTCTCTAACAAGACGCGGTTCTTCCGACTTCTCATAATAGCCTTGAAAATGCACGTTGGTAATACGTTCCTTTTCTGCCAACTCTCTTAATCTGACATCGGCATTTTCCTCTCCCCGACCAACGAAGTCAATCTTGAAAGAGGGATTGTTGGCAAGTGCTGTCATTACAGCGGCATTCTGTTCATAATCTCTAATCCCTCCTATCGTCAATACAGAAATACGACGATCGACTCCAAATAATTCCGTTGTATTTTGTGGCTTTTCCGATAGTGCTTCTTTGAGTAATTTAATATCGAAATTATGACTAAGAATATATTCTATGTTTTTGGGAAGACACTTTTCAAATCCTGGAGAAGAAATGACATTATACGAACTGATTTTCAAGAGAGACTCATATCTTTTCTTAAACTTTTGTTCGATAGACAAATCCCTATAATCCAAGATAAACTTTTTGCGATAATGCTTCTTTAAAAACCCATAAAGAAATATGCCTATTTGAGGACCGAATACAATCAGTTTATCGTAAGCCTCACGCTTAATTGTCTTACGCAAGAAGCATGAATATCTTATATAATTAACCAATCTTTTCCATTGGCTGGCAGAAGAATCCATCGGAAGCGAGAACCTGTAGGCAGCTGGCTCATTCAATCCCTTCTTGTCAAAATAAATCAAATCGTAATTCACCTGCAATTCATCAAGAATGGTTGTGTATATTTTCACGTATGGTGCAAAATACAGATTTGCAGGAATTAATAGTCCTATCCTCATAGCAAGAATTATTTAATCGTATTCTTCAATGCATCTAAAAAGCCATGACCATATCTCAAATCAGGTTCTACATAGTTTCCTTCCGCCCATTCATTCCAAGAACGGAGGAAGAGAATGCGATGCTCTGAAGGTTTATTCTCTATGATTTTCAGTGCCTGACTGATATGTCTTTGGAAATTGTCTGGCGTAACGTTCACATATACGCCTTCCTGGTCACCTGTTCGTGGAGTACGATCCCACCCTGAGAAGATAGTGGGATAAACATTCTCCCATGAATCTTCTGGTGCAAAGAGATGCTTGACGATATCTGGGAAGTTGTATTTTAAGGTAGGAAGGAAAGAAAACCTTTCATGCAACTTGTATTTGATGGCACGTCTATATTTTCCGGAAACAATCATTTCTGCACGAGACTTTCCAAACGAGTTAATGCCATCAAATCCCAAAGAAAGAATGTCGTTATAGACTTTTGCACTACTCTCCAAATTAGGTTGCACCCTACCAACACCAATACCGCCTTCAGGTTTTCTCACCACGGTATTTGTAGAATTACACATGGCAACGAAGTAAAAGTCTGATAAGCCGTTATCAGCTGCCAATTTTCTCCATTCAGCGATGAAATCCTCCAAATGAACAAATCGATATGGATCATAAATCACAAAAAGAGGTTTACCGTCTATACGAATATAACGATGGTCTTTGAAAGCCGGAAGAAGTGTATTGAAATGAAGTTGGTAATCTTCTTTTCCTAAATACAATTGCTCGGCAATCATTCCATCCTTAACTCCTTTCTCCCATGTTTTCGTTGTCCAATCATGATTAGCCCACGCCAAACAGAATGGGAAATCAGGTTTACCTGAAGCAACTACTTCATTGAAAGGTCGTTCAAGCAATCGTTTGCCATTGCCAAACCAATAATGCCAATAGCAGAATCCCTCAATCCCAGCTTCACGAGCCAACTGTGCTTGAGCCTCTCTCACTTCTGGCATTCGTAAGTCGTAAAAGCCCAAGTCGGCAGGAATGCGTGGCTGATAATGTCCTCGAAACAAAGGCTTCGCCTTGGCAACGTTGGTCCATTCGGTAAATCCTTTCCCCCAATACTTATCGTTTTCTGGGATAGGATGAAATTGAGGTAAATAATATGCTATGACTCTTGCTTTCATTCTAAATATCTATCATGTAAAAACTTTGCAAAGGAATATAAAATTATTGGTAATACCAAATATTTTTGGATTATTTTCATTTCTGGACGTGAAACCGAAAACCATCAACAATTCCACGGAAAACTGCCATTAGATGTTCTTTTTTATTGCTACCAAGTAAAACAACGTCTTTGATGACGTAAGATATGAAATATTCATAAAAGATTAGCTTGGTCAACTCACGTGGATGATGGTATCTACGCCAAGTGATAATGTGATTGCGAAATATCTCGTATAATCTGGAAGCATTGTAATTGGAAAAGGCTTTCTCTCCAAAGAAAGGAATTGTTCTTGTCTCATGCTGGCCAAATCTTTGGACAAGATTACTTTTGTTGTCAATAAACGTATGATATCCACAAGCCTTCAGATGATAACATAATTCTATATCAATTCCATCTATCATGTAATCACGACAGTATCCCCCACAAACATCTAATAATGATACCGGAATGAGCATTCCAGAGGTAATAAGATGACTATTTTGACTGAATTCCATTGAAACGTCGTCTGATTTCTTGAGGTTAGGGGTTGGTCCACAAACACACAATCCTTCCGTTTTCCATTTATTTTCCACTCGGTTTCTGAAAAACTCAAAATCACTGAAAGTAGAATCTTGATCCATCGTGAGTAGAGCATCATAATGGTTTTGTCTTGCAAAATCCCATGCTTTATTCAAGCCATACGAAATTCCATGATTGGTGCCATCCCCTTGAATAATAAGGTGTGGAAATCTATTCCGTAGAAAAACTTCATTCTTGACAAAAGCCTCCGTTGGCGAATTATCCCATATCAATGTAGCATTCACTTGATATGTGAAAGCCATCAGGTTTTCATATAGGATTTTCAAATCAGGGTTATACAACACTACAACAGCTACTATTTTCATTCGCATTGATCTTTTTTTAAAGGAAACTTTTCTTGTAGAGCCTCATAATATCGGAGATAGAAATAAACAAGGAAAATCATCACGATCTGAAGGTTACCTCCATCTGCGAAGTTATAAAGAGACATACCACCTTGCATACTAATACTCAACGCAAAGTACAACAGCAAAAGTTGGTGAAGTTTGATCATTCCATCACGAGGACGAGTTTGGTGAAAAACTATCATATTGAAAACCACGAATAAAACGAATGCTCCAACAGGTCCGAAATCCAATGCGAAATCACCCACAAAAGTAGTGAATATATCATCATTAGATTTGAGTTGACGGAACTTATCCCTACGTTCCACATAGTTTTTTGACGTGTTTGGATCTATTACTCTTTTAAAAAGATTGAATGTTCGATCTCCATATCTGATTCCACCATTGTCAAGTCCATAGTTGTTGAAATATAAGTTTTCCTGCCCTATATACCAAAACATGATACTTTCAACTCCAGCTTTTTCCTTGCCGAAACGACTCATGGTAATAGCAACGATAGGAATCATTACTGCAATCATTCCAGTAATACCTAATATCCGCACAACTCGTTTCAACCGTTCTGACAAGAAAGGCTTATATAGCATATAAGCAAGAATAAGCGTTAAAAGGGTAATGATGACTCCACCTCTCAATCCTTGCATAATTGGCACCAAGAAACCTACAATGATAGCGATAATTAATCCAACTATCATATACCAATTCTTTTGGGGAGCTGAAATAAAAAAGAATAAGATAAAATATGAAAGTGTTGAAGAAGCATTAAATATGATGTTTGCAATACTTGAAATACCACTACCATGTTCGTCACTTTCATTAATACTCTCCATATAAGCATCTTTACCAGCATCGGTATCTGTGAATAATTTCACGAAACCTTCACTGAAATTGCTAATGATGTCTGGAATAAGGGAAACAGAAGCTATGATAATAATAATTCCGATTATTTCCAGTATTTTTGTGTTTGAACTGACAAGATTTGACGGTGGATTCAGATGATTGCAGATTCCCGGCGACAAAGCAATCATCAGCATGATATATAAATATATAAAAGGTAATAACGTAAGCGGTTTATAATCGATGAAAAGAATTTGGTTGTTCACTGAAAGGATGGAAAAAAAAGCATAAAGGATATATGTTCCAATAATAGCACTTCCTGCATCAACTGTATGATTTTTCCAATGATACCAAACAAATGTCAGTATCCACAAGAAAAGGTAAAATGAAGTTAAAAGGGTGTCAGCTAATTCTTGATGCATAATACTATGAAATTTTAACAAATGATTTCAAAAAATGAAGGAGAATTGTTCTTTCTTGTTTTGACACCCCAAAGCAAAATGCCATCGTTATGATGATGATAGGCGAAAATATTGAAACAGCAACGAGCTGCCATATATCATCTGAAAAAAAAGAATGTATCATCCAAGTACATAAAACACCCACAGAAATAACCACTAAGGAAGGTAAGACCAAAGATGACACATAACTAAGAATGGAAAAACTCTTATGATAATGATTCAGACACCATAATCTTACTACATGAGCCAACAAACAGAGGCCGATCATCGAAGCAAACACGAAGTGAGCTGGAAAACCCAAGAAAAAAAACAACCAAGTTAAAGGCAAACACATTAACGTAATAGTTTCTACGGGCAAATTATATTGTTTGATGTGTCCAGAAGCATGCATTACAATGCTAATGGGATTATTCATAGATATAAACAAAAGATATATAATCATCAAACGTGCGAATAAAATAGTGTTTGAAGACGTATAATGGAGCCATAAAAGCAAGATGGCGGGCATTTCGAATATGAGTGGAATCGCTATGGCTGTAAGTGAATAGAGAAGAAATTTATTACTTACAGAAAACAATTGCTGAAGGAAATGCAAATTCCCCTCAGCATAAGCTTTTATCATGGGAGGACGGAAAGCAAGTACCATGCTGTTGCATAAGGCATTAAATGCATTATATATTTGAAGCGAAATGGCAAATGCCGTTGTCATGACGGGACCAAAATAGACATTCAGTAAGATTGTGTTTCCCTGTATCATTCCCATGTTGGAAACGGAACCATATAACGCCCATCCTGAAAAGGAAAATATTTCTTTATACAGCTTATAGTCCTTGACAAATGTATATTGACATTCAGAATAATTCACATGTCCTATCCATACATAAAGAAACATGATGATGAAAGCTGCTATTAAGATGCAAAAAGAATAAAAAACAAGATTGTTCACAACAACAACTCCCACCAAATAGGCAGCCAACAAACGTAACAGACATTCGAGTGTAGAAACCAAAGCATATTTATCCATATCTTCATGTGCAAACATAGCTGCCATATATGGGATTTGTATCAATGAAAACACCACCCCCAAAATAGCAAATTGGTACACCCATTGTACTGCCGATAAACTTTCAGAAGGTATCGTCAACTGATTATTGACAAACCATAATCCAACGCTCTCTAAAAGTACGAAAATCGTTACAATGAGCACTGCGACGATATTTATACTGATAGAAAAAATCTTTTGTAAACTTTGAGTATCTTGTTTTCCTAAATAAAAAGATAAAAAACGCTGAATGGAAAATGCCAAAACACCACTTAAAAAACCAGTGGTCATGACAACTCCAGCTACTGAATGATAAATGCCGTAATCTATTTCACCAAGCCTATGCAATACAACTCTAACTGCAAAAAGATTGACAACAGTTAAGATAAAGATACGTAAAAACAACAAGATTGTGTTAGATGCAATTCTCTTTGTTTTATCTTTAGAGTTGTTGTATGTTTGAACGCAATTGTCCATCAAAATTCCTTGGCTTACCTTAATATATCTTTCATAACATACAAGCTCGTCCCAATGAATGCAAGTATTAACATCTCAAGAACAAAGAACATACGCTTAGGACCGGCAGGCTTGTTGGGCATGGCTGCTCCCTTGATCAGCGTAAACACGGGTGTTCGTTCCTGCACCTTGGCTTTGGCTGCCTGCATCTGCGTATTCAGTGCGCTGTAAGCATTGAATTTCAATTGCATCTCATTTTCCAGGTCTTCCTTCTTCGCCCGATAGCTCTCCAAGATAAGGTCGCTGTTGGCATCAGAATAACTGCCATACAACTGACGTGCCTTTTGATAGTCATGCTTTGCCTCAGCCATCAGTTTCTTGTAGTATTCCAGGTCGTTACGAGCCTTATTGGTACGATAAGCACTGATGAATCGTTGCAAGTGTCCCCTTACGGAATCAGCTACCGTCTTGCAGACCAGTTTATCCTGCGCCTTTACGGTAATGGTAATCACGCCCGTTTTCTTATCCGTACTCAACTTCACGTTATTGCGGATGGCTCCTGCAATATCATCTTCACTCTTGGATAAGATATATGGGTCGTACTCTCCTTGATTGCTTTTTCCACCCTCCTCTTTTTTAGGTAAAAGACTCAGCACAGAATATATCATCTTTGTCCACCAAGGTTCTTTCTGGTATTTCTTCAAATAGTCGTGGTAGGTGGTATTGATGCTTCCATCTTGTGTCTTCACCTTGATGGGGAAGAGTCCTGTCACAAATCCATTGTCCTCCATCAAGTCAGGATAGAGCATAGGCGTGATGGCATCAGACGTTTCCATTTCGGATAAGTCGAAACCGAAAGAAGAAGCGATAGATCCCAGCGTTCCACCACCAATAGAGCTCTCAAGCTCTGGTGCCATCTTCGTGTCTGTGGAGTAGTATCTTGGGATACACAGAATATATAGAATAGACAGCACGAAGGTGATGGATAGCACCTTGAGGAAAAGGCGTTTGCGTTTCTTGATCTCACGTAATACAGCCCTATAGTCAATGCTTGTAGCTTGAATTTCTGTTGCCATGTTTCTTTACTTAATTAAATTCGCGATGGTTGCAATCATGGTTGCAATAGAAGCCACAGACGTTCCGATGGTCATCCATTCTGCCAACGACAATCCAGCGTTCTTCGGTTTGGATGGAACAACGATTTCACAACCAGGCTTCACCTTGGCATTATGTCCCACCTTTGCCACCGTACCATTCATGTAAATAATATGCGTACTGCGTTTCTTGGCTCTGTTTCCCCAGCCACCGGCTTGGTCGATGTAATAAGACACGCGCTTGCCTTTCTGGTAAGCCACGGTATTGGGGAACATCACGTCACCGGAGATCTTGACGGTTCCGTTATATTCGGGAACGATCAGTCGGTCGCCTTCACGCAGCACCAAGTCGGCATCACCACCAGGTTCGCTCAATGCCTTATCCAACTCTATACCCACGAAATAGGTTTCTCCCAAATCAAGTTTCTTCACATCGAGGGAGTCGTTTCCACTTTGTGTATTCGCCATGCGCAGCACCGTTTGCATACGAAGTCGCTCTTCATTGGTAATGATTCTTTCCAAACGGGCTCCTGGGGTATATGCCAGCTCTGTCACGCCACCCGCCTTTTTCACCAAGTCGCTCAATCGCTCATTCTTGGTAGATAGCGTATAAGTACCAGAGAACATCACCTGACCTTGAACCGACACGTTTTGCTGGGTATTATATCCAGGGCTCTTTCTTACATACACCTCGTCGAATGGCTGCAATACAAATCCCTGCTCGCCATCCACCACAAACCCATCTTTCAATGCGAAGCTGAATGTTTTTGCGATGACGCTATCCGTGGTCAACGCCTTGGGATTGCTCACCCTTCGTGCCACATCCACCTTCATCATAGATGCTGTTTCCTTCAATCCTCCTGCCTGCAACACTAAGTCTTCCAACGTCTCGTTGTCAGCATACTTATACACGCCCGGATACATCACCTCCCCATGAATGGTAATGGTACGTTCCACCATTGCCTCTTGCTTGGTAGGGATAAACAGCACGTCGTTTTCTTTCAGTGGGATATCGGGAACGGTTCCTGCCAGGATGCCTTTCACATCCACGCTGATCACCTCTAACGTGCGGTCTTCCTTCATGCGGTGCATCACGGCACGGTTCACAAACGCTTCCTCCGTAATTCCTTCTGCATGTTCTATCAGGCTGCGCACACTATTGATGCCACTTCCCAACTGATACAATCCTGGGCGGAAGATAGCACCTTTCACCTCTACGGTGTTTTCATATCTTGCCAACACGCTATCCACGCTTACCGAGTCGCCGTCGGCTACGTGGAAAGAACTCATGTCAAATTCCTCTACGTTAAAGACACTGTATTCCTTTCCCGTCTTTCTCTGCACGCGCACGCTCTTGGTGTAAGCGTCTCCCGTGAATCCTCCAGCATACTTCAGCAAGGTGCCTATGCTCTCGTTCTTCTTCATTTCATAATACATAGGACGTTTCACCTTACCCGTAATGTTCACCATGCAGTCGTATGCTCCTACTACAATCACGTCATTATCGGAAAGACGGACATTGCCAGTCAACTTACCATTGAGGATATAATCATAGATGTCAACTATCGAAATCAACTTGCTGTTTCGATAGACCTTGATGTTTCTGAGCGTACCCAAGTCGTTGGTTCCTCCTGCCATATACAAGGCATGAAACACGCTGGCAAAGGCAGACAGCGTATAGGTGCCTGGAGCCTTCACCTCACCCATCACGTTGACCATGATGGTTCGGGTCTGACCTAACGACAATTTGATTTGACTGCTTTTGTATCGTGCGCCCAACTGAGAGCGCAGACGTTGAGTGGCTTGTGTCACGGTCAGTCCACTCACCTGAACAGGACCAAAGCCCTCTATCACAATCTCACCATCGGGAGAGACGGTAGTCTGGATTGTTTTTTGGGAAGCGCCATAGATATCTACGATCACCTCATCGCCAGGTCCCACACGGTAAGTCTGTGGTGTGGCAATGTTCATGTTAGGTTCAAAGGTCAAGTTCTTCTGATTGAAGATGTCACGTCCAAAGACCTTCTTCTTTTCCTTTTGTCTTTCCTCCAAGATTCTCTTCAACCACTCCACGGAATCCGTGGGGAACAAGTCTTGCATCTCGCTCTGCATCAGCAAGAAGTCATCATCCTTGTCGTCATACGTATGCTGCACTGCTGTTCCACCTTCCAAGCGAAGATTACTCTTGCCTTTCACCTTATCATCTTTCGTCTCGCCATTGTTCTTGCGCATTCTGTTCTCAGCCTTTGATACGGCTTCATCTGCCACTGCGCCCAAGCCGCCCTGTTTGATTTGTCGGTCGTATTTGGCTTTCACGCGTCTGATCTGTTGAATGTCCACACCGTTCTGCATGAGCTTCGTCACGATCTGCGATTGCGACGTACCAGCCTCATGCTCTTTGATGACAAACTTAATCACCTGATCATCCGTCATGGATGATTGCGCCATCATGCCCAACGGACAGAAGAAAAGGACGATGGCATATAATAAAATTTTCTTTATCATGATATTCTTTTTCACGCTAATCGAATGCAAAAATAAGGAAAATTATTTATTTTCCCAATTAACTACACAAATATAACTCTTTTTCCTCGATTTTATTATGACATGAGCGGAAAAAGAGTGTGTTTTAGGGTAGTGGTGAGAGGTAAGAGGTGAGAGGTGAGAGATTACCCTAAATGTTTTTCATTGAACATTGAGAATTATTAATTGTGAATTGTGAAATAAAGGAGGTCTTACGGGACTCACTTGTTTCGAAGTATTGATGTAAACCCTGTTTATGATTAACGTAAAGTCGAGTCAACGAGAATTAAAAATTTAGTTTAACCCAGTCAACCCTTATCATAAGTAAGACTCCAAGTAGTCAACTAAAATCGTTAAACTACAAAGGCTCAAAATGCCCCAAAAGAAACACTTAACTGTTTCGAAAGTTTTAGTTAAGTGTTTCAAAAGTTATACTTAACTGTTTTGAGAGTTTTAGTTAAGTGTTACTCAGAGTTAACATTTTGGGGCATTTTTACAATGTTGCGGAATTTAGATAGTATTATAATAGGTGAAAAGAGAGCCTCAAAAAACACCCATGTAAATAATTTGTGTATAATTTGGTGGTTTCAAAAAAAAATCGTTTCTTTGTAATCGAAAACATTAACAAGAAAGATATTGCCATGAAAAGACTTAACTTTATATTTTTGCTTACTATCCTCATGAGCATGACGGGAATCTATGCTTATGCCTACGATATCGCTGTCGAGAACGCTGACGGTGTGACCATGTATTACAATTACATCAAAGATGGGACGGAATTGGAAGTAACGGGGAAGTTTATAGGGACTTATGAGAATATAAAGAGTTATCAAGGCGATATTGTTATACCAGCGGAAGTGACCATTGAGAATAAGACGTTAAAGGTGACGGCCATCGGCGAAAAGGCTTTCTATTACTGTTATGACCTCACCTCCATCAACATACCCTACAGCGTGACATCCATCGGGGAGGGCGCTTTTCATTGGTGTACAGGTTTGATTTCTGTGGTAATCCCCAATTCTGTAACGTCAATTCATTCTTCTGCTTTCTCTAGTTGCTTAAACATGACCTCCATCACCATCCCTAACAGCGTGACAACTATCGGAGAGAAAGCTTTTCTAAGCTGTATTTAGAGCCCTCGAAACAACAATAAACAATGAAAAACACATAGAGATAAACCTCTGTATATCAACTACTTTTAGATTTTAACACTTCGGACTTGCTTTTTGGTAGTTCTCAATAATCCGCTTATCTTTGCAACGCATTTCTACCGCGGAGAATTTTGAGGGCTTTTATTTTGCCATCTCGTGGACAGGGTTGACAAAGGTTGACAAGAGTGGACAACGGTTGACTGATGAACGAGAGGGAAAAGAGCAAGGAAGTGACCTCATTTGAAGAACGTGACATCGTGGAATGAGTTGACAAGGATTGTCAATGATTGACGAAAGTTCACTCCGTGGCGGTTTGCAAGAAATTGATTGTAAAACCACATAAAAAGGAGTCAAATGAGAAAGACAAGAAAATGCGCCTTCTGTGGAAAGGAGTTCACTTGTAACAGCGGTTCGCAGAGGTATTGTTCGGAACATTGCGCCGAGGCGGCAAAGGCTCAGCGCAAGAAGAGGAAACAGGAATTTTTGAAGGCTGTCCAGCCTGTTATAGACATCGCCAGCCAGGAGTATCTTACATTCTCCAAGGCTGCCATCCTCATGGGGTGTTCCCGCCAGTACGTTTACAAATTGGTAAACGAGGGGAAGCTACCTGCATCACGAATCAGCAGCCGGATGGCATTTATCCGTAAGGCAGACATTGAGAAAATGCTTGCAGGAAATCCTTATCATAGAGTGTTGCCTGGCACTCCAACTAACAAACCGTGCAAAACTTCTTCTTCCCTTTCGTCGAGAAAAGTCAATAAACACATACGTGAAATTGATATGCGGTCATCAGAACCACTTGACTATATCTCTGGCGAGGACGTTATGGCTATCTACAAGGTAAAGAAGTCTTGGCTCTATGTTTCAGCCAAGAGAAACAACATACCTATGTGCAAGATTGCAGGCAAGAACTACTATAGCCGAAAGCACATGGATGCGCTCTTCGGAGTGTCTGCCGAGATTGAAGCCTTGACAGAATGGCTCACAACGGATGAGGCAGAATCCCTATATTCCACAACCAAGGAATCCTTGCGCACCCAAGCATATCGCCGCCATATTCCTACCAAGCGAGAATATGGCAAGACCTATTATTCCAAGATACATCTTGATGACATCTTCCGTCCCGACCTGAAAGCGAGTGATGACTATTACACTACCGCCGAAGCTGCCGAGAAGTATGGCATGACCAAGAGCAACATCTGTGTCATCGTCAAGACGAACAACCTTACGAAGGTGAAAGTCGGTGCCCGGAACCTCATTGTCAAGGAGGAATTAGACCGAATAATGGCGAGCAGACTGGCGCAATTCGGGGCTTACAGACTCCAATAATGCCCAATAATAAGCATCATCTGCGTGAAAGTGCAATTATCCACGAGTTATGAAAGGGTAAGTTGGTCACACTTCCATCACGCAGTTACTTTGCACCCGCTATGAGACGCATAGCCTTCGATTATTAACAAAAGAAATTTCATTCAAGTATGAGTAACATTTGCAAGACAGTAACCCTGCGTACGCGTAAGATAAAGAAAGGTACGCAACTGAGCTTCTACCTTGACTACTATCCCGGCTACAGGGACGAGTCAACCATGAAGGT
>Ga0310694_10000747_pt1 | contig 40861 bp, 35 predicted proteins | sample 174DNAGHGhighgp2_FD_203884 | JGI IMG/M metagenome (GOLD analysis project Ga0310694, IMG submission 203884) | Sheep rumen microbial communities from Palmerston North, Manawatu-Wanganui, New Zealand - 1742 DNA GHGhigh gp2 (v2) (version 2) | ecosystem: Host-associated > Mammals > Digestive system... | reverse complement strand
GATTCCAGGCATTCTGTGCCTGGAATCGCCATTTTACAGCAAATTGATGTTTCCATCGAAAGACTGCTTGCAGACTTTCGATGGCAGAGCATCGACTTTGTCGATGCTCTGAGGCTGCCGCGAAGGCAGCCTGTTTGCATTCTGGATTATTTGCCAAACAGACCTTTGATCTTGTCCAGGATGCCGCCGGCGTTCTGGGCCACGTCGCCAAGATTCAGCTTGGCCTGAACGGCCTGGATCACGCTTTGCAGTATATCCCCGTCCAGCTTCACGCCCAGCAGATCGGTCACGATCTTGGCCGGATTCTTGGTAAATTGCTCGATCAGACTGCTGTTGCCTGTCAGCTTGCTCACCAGCTGCTGTACATAATCGGCAATGTTCTGGCTCATTCTTTCGCTTCCTCCATTTCTTCCTTGGCGTCAACCGCGTTCTTGCGCACGGATTCAATGCCGTTCATGCAGGATTTCAGCGCGGTGTAGCCCTCGGAAGCAGCCACGATCTGGCCATTTTTGGCCTTGAGGCGGAAACGGAATTCGCCGGCTTTGTCGGTATATACTTCGAACTTGGGATGCTTTTGCTTTTCAAAGCCTTCCTTGGTCTGATCCTCCACGCCGGCCACCGGGGCGTTATTGCGCACCGACTGGATGCCGGCCTTGCAGGTCTGCAGGCTCTTGTACATCTGAGACGCGGCGATGATTTCGCCATTGCCGGCCTTGAGGCGGAAAGAGTATTTCCCGTTCTTTTCCTTGATAACAAACTTGCCCATAACAAACGCTTCCTTTCCAGGTTTTTTTACATTGTAGCAATTTTCGGCGAAAAAAACAATACAATTTGGAAATTTTTCAGAAATTTGATGAAGAAAACAGAAAAAACATGCCCAATCCATACATTTTTCCGTGCTTTTCCTTTGAATATGCATCAGTCCGCAGCGCGGACACCTCAGGCTCTGGAACAGGCGCGGAAAAATGTAAATTTTCCCGTGCCCCGGTCAATTGTGCGTTGACAACCATGCTACTTTGGTTTATCATGGAATATGGTTTTTTATGCGCATTTTTTCGCGCGGAAACTGAAACACAAGAAAATGATGGAGGCTCATTTCCATGCGCACGCTTCCCCTGAAAAAAGGTTTCCTTCCGCTGCTGGTTTGCCTGCTGCTGCTGATCCTTGCCGCCGCTGCTTTGGCCGACGGCGCGCAGGTGAGCGGCACCGTGTATGTCGACCGCAATAACGACGGCGTCATGCAGGCCAACGACGGCCCCATCGAAAAAGCCAAGGTGTCGCTTCAGCAGCGGCTGGACGACGGCACCGTGCGGGATCTGGCCGCCAAGACCGTCGGTCAGGACGGCGCTTTTGCCTTCGCTGTGAATCAGGCGGGCCAGTACCGGCTGTACATTGAGCTTCCCAGCGATTACATGTTCACCCTTCATGGGGAAGGCAGCTGCGCCCTGCCGGCCAACAGGAACAAAAGCTGCACGCCCTGGTTTACCCTGAACAACGGCGACAGCCCGGTGATGAACGTAGGCGGCACCAAGACCAAGTCCGCCCTCGTTATCACCGCTTTCGTGGATAAAAACGCCAATGGCGGCCGCGCCGACAACGAAGCAGCCCTGAAAAACGTCAAGGGCGAGCTGCTGTATGAATACGAAGGCGAAACCTATGTGGTTGCCACCATCACCTCCGACAGCGCGGGCACCATGTCCATGCGGGAGCTTTCTCCCGCGACGTACCGCTTCCGGGTCACGCTGCCGGAAAACTATGTGATCGGCCCCAAGGGCGAAAAGAACAACGTGTGGTACAACCGCATCAACGCCCTGGAGGACGGCACCGGCATATCCGATCCCCTGGTGCTGGAATCGGGTCACAACATCGGCTTTGCCGTCGGCGCGGTGAAAACCGGGTCATTGCAGGGCAGGCTGTGGCTGGACAGCAATTTCAACGGTCAAAGGGACGGCGATGACGCGCCGCTGACCCAGGCCACCGTTTATCTGATCTCCCCCGCGCTGAATCTGACCCGTGAAACCGCACCCGACGAAAGCGGCAATTACATCTTCAAAAACGTGCAGCCCGGCGAATACAAGGTGGGCGTGAAGCTGGCCGACGGCTATGTTTTCACCTATCCCGGCGCCTCCGCCATCAGCGTGATCGGCTCCTATGGCGAAACCGCCGCTTACGTGGAAGTGGAAAAAACGGTGACGGTGAAGGACGTGGGCGCCATGCCGGCGGCCCGGGTATCCCTGCGTTTCTTCCGGGACGATAACCTGAACGGCATCTGGGACGAGGGCGAAGCGCTGATCAACGGCGTGTCCGTCACCGCCAGCCAGATGAACCAAACAGTGGAAACCAAGCAATCCGACGACGACGGGCAGATTTCCTTCTCCGCCCTGCGCAGCGGCGAAGCGGCGATGGACGTTCTCCTGCCCGAGGGATATATTTTTGAGCTGGATCAATCGCTGGAGCAGGGCCTGTTCGGCATTGCCTCCGCCACGGCTACCGATCGGTATTCCGGCAGCGTGGCCCTGAACGAGGAAAATGAAAACGCCTATTCCGCCGACGTGGCCGTTACCGTGCCGGGTTCCATCCGGGGCCGGCTGTTTGAGGACCCGATGAACGCCGGGCTCTATTCCGACGAGTGCGACCTTCTTTCCGGCTTTACCGTGCGGGCCGTTGCCGCCGACGGCCAGATCACAGCCCAGGCCACGACGGATATGGCGGGCGAATATGTGCTCTCTCCGCTGCATGCCGGGGAATACACTGTGCGCTTCCTTCTCAACGAGCCCTACGTCGCCTCGCCGCAGACCAATGATAACGACATCGCCGCTCAATCCCCGGCCGACGGCGAAGGCGTAACCGAAGCCATCTCCCTTGCCCCGGGTCAGGGCGTTGAGGGCATCGACGGCGCGGTATTCCGGGCCGGAACGGTGGAAGGCTATGTGCGAAACGCCCTGGCCTCCGATTCTTCCGGCGTGCAGGGCGTGACCGTAACGCTGCTGGATACCGACGGAATGCCTGTATCGGATTATACCTGGAGCGTCAGCGATGAATCCGGCCGCTTCCTGATCAAAGGCGTGCTGCCCGGCGAATACGTGGTGCACTACGAACTGCCCGAAACCGCCGCCTTCGCCGAAAACGATGAAAGAGAAGCCGACAGCGAGCGCTTCTCCATGACCAGCGGCTCGGAGCAAAAGGCGGCCGACGTGCAATGCGTCTACACCGCCAAAGTGACCGGAGAAATCATCCGGGATGCCGATGAAGCCGTCAGCGTCAAGGTAACGCTCACCAACACGGCCAGCGGCGAAGTGTTTGAAACCGAAACCTCCCCCGATGATTCATCCTATGCCTTTACGCTGCTGCGGCCCGGCGACTATACCCTGGAAGCGCAGCTGCCTGACGGCTGCGTGTTCGGCCAGCTGGCCGATTCTCCGCTGCCGCCCAAGGCCGCCGAAACCAACAGCATCTCCTTCTCCCTGGAGCCCCGGGAAGAAAAGACCGTGTCCATCCGGCCGGCAAAGCCGGTGGCTTTCTCCGGCGAAATCTTCTTCGACGCCAATCTGTCCGGTTTCCGGGAAAACAGCGAGCTCTTCGCCGGCGGCCAGGGCTTCAGCCTGTGGCTGGACGGCGCGGACATGCTGGACGCCGCCGCCGATGAAAACGGCGCTTTCCGGGCCGAAGGCCTGGTGCCCGCCAGATACATTGTTCGCATGCAGCTGCAAAGCAATGAAGTGCTTTTGCTGGACGGCGCGCAGCAGACGGACGAAGGATGGCAGTTTGAAATCGACCTGAGCGGCGATCAGCAGCTGACCATTCCCATGCTGCGCTATGCGGTGGTGTCCGGCCAGGTGTGGAATCTGGACCGTACCACCAGAAGCGTGGATCAGATCGAGGTCACGCTGCTGAATGAAAACGGCCAGGCCCTGGGGAGCATCCTCACCAACGAAGAGGGCGAGTTTGGCTTCAGCAAGCTGCTGCCCGGCGTATACACCCTTTCCGCCAAGCTGCCCGACGGGTATCTGTTCGCCAAGGAACAGGATACCGCCGAACGCGCCAGCATGATCCAAAGCCTGGCCGACGGCGAAGCGTACAGCATCCCCTTCACCGTGCCCATGGGCAAGCGGGTGACCGGCATGGATATCGGCATCGGCTCCATCGGCAAGATCGGCGATAAGGCCTGGCTGGACGCCAACGGCAACGGCATGCAGGACATTGGCGAAACAGGCATGCCCGGCATCCGGATCGAATTGTACCGCAACGGCGAATTGGCCGCCTCCGCAGAAACCGATCTGTATGGCCGCTACAGCCTGGATAACCTCTACCCCGGCGAGTACGAAATGCGCGTAACCATGCACGATGAGCTGAAAGCCACCAAACATCAAACTGATTTCCCCCTGGTGGCCAGCATCATGCCCGAAAGCAGCGACACCACCGTGTCCTTCAGCGTGATCGTGCCCAGCGGCGGGGCCAATCTGCACTGCGATTTGGGCTTCCAGCTGCGCAAGGACGGGGTGTATCCCAGCGTGATGAACGACATCCCCACCAAGGATTGGACCCCCTACTCCCAGCGCACCGCCCAGTGACCGCACAGCAAAACGAACCAAATAACGCCAAGACGCGCCGAGGTGTTTCGGCGCGCCTTTTTCTATGGATTTGGGCTGCGTTGACCGGCGTTTTCCTGCTGTATGGCGGCGTAGAGTACGCGCTGTCCCTGTCCCGTCCTTCCCTGCCGCTCTCTCCTGTGCCTACGCAGCCGCCATCCCGATTGGCCATTGCGGCGGACGATCCAAGGCTGGATCTGAACGCCGCCTCCTACGACGATCTGCTTGCGCTGCCCGGCGTGGGCCCCGTCACCGCGCAGGCTATCCTTGCCTATCGCGAGACCACAGGACGTTTCTGTTACCCCGAAGAACTCATGGACATCCGCGGCATCGGTGAAAAAACCTTCGCCGCTCTGCAGCCGCTGGTGACCTGCGGGCCGTAGCCGCGGGAGACGCCGCATATTCAGGGGTCATTGAAGATTCCGGGCTCTGCCCAGACCCGCTGGGGAGATAATTTCTCCCCAGGCCCCTCAATCCCGCGGATGGAACCATGGAATGAATAACGATGCAGCTTCCCGCAGCAGCCGGGATAACGCGTACTGACGCTCCCGGGAGCTGGCTTATAACCGCTCATGCATCTGGCGCAATCAAGTTTGTTCGCCGCCATCCCCGCCCGTTCGCCAGGGAGAGGTCCAGGAGACTGGTCTCCTGGCGCAGGGGGCCGGGGCTGCGGAAGTCCCCGAAGAGCTTTACTGTTTACTCGCTCGCTTCCCCATGCGTATCCGCATATCGATCCAACCTTCCCCCTCCTGCACCTCCATTTGCGCGGGGATGCCGGTATCCTGCATCTGCTTGACCACACTTTTCACGGCATTGGCGTACAGGCGATAATCGCGGACAAGAGAAATCACCCTGCGGCCCGCCGGCGGCACAGGCAGGCAGCGCTGTGCCTTGCGCACCAGCGATTCAATTTCCTTCACCGACATTTGATCCCGGGCCGCCTGGCGGGCAATGCGCAGTCTCGCCGCCTCTCCCGGCAGCGTCAGCAGCGCCCGGGCGTGGCGCTCGCTCAGGTTTTCCTCCAGCAGCGCCTGCCGGACTGCCGGCTCCAGTTTCAGCAGCCGCAGCTTATTGCTCACTGCCGACGCGCTTTTTCCCAGCCTTCTTGCCAGCATTTCCTGGCTCATGCCCTGGTCGATCAGACGCTGATACGCCTCTGCCTCCTCCAGATAATGCAGGTTTTCCCGCTGCGCGTTTTCGATCAAGGCAAGCAGGGCGCTTTCATCCTCCGTGACAGAAAGCACGATGGCGTCGATATGCGTCATGCCAAGCAGACAGCAGGCCCGGTAGCGTCTCTCCCCGGTCACGATCTCAAAGCCATTGTCCCGGGGCCGCACGGTGATGGGCTGCAAAAGCCCGTGCTGGCGGATGGACGCGGCCAGGGCAAGCAGCGCATAATCATCAAATATCTTCCTGGGCTGGTCGGGATTGGGCGCTACCCTGCCGATGGGCAGCCAGCAGATCTGCCGTCCCATGCCTTCCGCGCCGGCCTTGGCGGTGCTCATGCCCGATCCCTCCTTTTCAATGGGAGCGCGGCGAGGCTTCCGCACGCCTCCCCCTGACGGGCTTCCGTCGCGCCGCGCTCTTGGGGAGAATGATTCTGCATACAGAAAGCGTCCTCCTGCCTGACAAAAGGCGGAGGACGACAGAACCGTTCGACGTTCTTTTCAGTTTTCTTTCTCTTTCCCCATCACGTTTCGTCGCTTTTGAGCGGACGCTTGGCGGGCATGCCGTTTTTCCGCGGAAACTGGGGAGCGATCGGATACGCTTTGTATACCGGCGCCAGCAGCCTCTCCCCCGCCAAAGCAGGCGAACGAAGCACCGCGGGCTCCCTCGCTTCGCCGCCAAGCTTTTTCGCCGCGGCCGCGCCATCCTTCCATTCATCCCTCAACGCGGGGCCCTTCCAGCACAGGGCGTAGCCGCCGGGCTTCACAAAAGGCAGCAAATACTCCAACAGCACGTTCATGGCCGCCACGGCCCTTGCCACAGCCAAATCATACCGTTCCCGGTGGGCGTCGCTTCTTCCCAGCACCTCGGCCCGGTCATTGGCCACCAGCACGTTGTCCAGCGCCAGGGCGTCCTTCACCGCGTTCAGGAACGCGCATCGCTTGCCCTGCGCCTCCAGCAGGGTGATTTGCATATCGGGCCGGGCAACAGCGATCGCCAGGCCGGGAAAGCCCGCGCCGGTGCCCACGTCGATCAATTTGGCGCCGGGGAAAAAATAGCCCGTTTCCTTGAGCGGCAGCAGGGAATCCAGAAAATGCCGGGACGGCGCGTCGGCATCCTGCACGCTGGTCAGATCCATGCGCCTGTTCCATTCCGAAAGCAGCCGGGCATATTCCTCCAGAGCCGGCAGCCGCTCCGCTGCCACGGGAACGGCCTCGGCCAGCATCAAATTCGTCAGTTCACCCAATCCTGTTTCCCTCCCGCATGGCAAGAATCGTCAGCATCACCTTTTCCAGGGACCCCACGTCCATCATCCGGCCGCTTTTCACCTGATACTCCGTATCCAGGCACAGGCGGCAGATTTCGTTCAGCTGGGAAAGGGAAAAGCCCCGGGCCGTGGTCAGTATCTTTTTGGCCACGAAGGGCGGCACGCCAAGCTGCGCCGCAATGCCCTCGGGACCCACGCCCTCTTGGGCCAGCGCCTTGGCGTATTTCAGCTGGCGGCACTGCCTGCCCAGCATAGGCAGCAGCCCCAGCCTGTCCTCCCCTTCCCGCAGCAGCGCCTCCAGCATGCCCATAGCCTGGGACGCCCGGCCCGACAGCAGCGCGTCGGTGAGATCGAACACCTTGTATTCCGTGGTCTGCACGCAGACCTCGGCCACGTCCGCCTCCGTCACTTCTTCCCTGTCGCCCACAAAGGCGGCCAGCTTGCCCAGCTCGTTTTCCAGCAGCGTCAAGTCCCTTCCGGCGGAGAACCACAGCCTTTGGCACGCGCCCTGGCTGATTTTTTTGCCCATCTTTTGCAGGGATTTGGCGATCCACTGGGTCAGTTCCCGATCCTCCAGGGGCTCGAAGGAGACGATCACGGCCTTTTTCTTGAGCACATTATAGAGCTTTTTCCGTCCGTCGGCCTTGCCCCGCACGTAAAACACCATGCACACGGTGTCGGGCAGATGATCGAAGTATTCCGACAGACGCCTGACCGCATCCTCCTCGTCGTACTCCTTGCTTTTATCGCCCTGGAGCATAGCGCAGTCCCGGATCTCCAGGAAGCGGCGATCCGACAGGAAAGGCAGCGTTTCCGCCGCGGCGATCAGGGCGTCCGGCGCGGGATCGGTGAGGCGCGTATCGTTCATATCGGCAAAATCCCCGGTGACCACTTTGCTTCGCAGGGCCTTTATGGCGGAGCGCTTGGTCAGTTCTTCCCTGCCTTCAAACAAATAACAGGGTGCGACGGTTCCCTTTTTCAGCGCCGCAAAAAACTCGCTGTGGTTCATGGCGTCTCCTTTTCGGACAGAAATGTTTCGATAAAGGCTTGCCCGTTTCGCACGGTAACGGTGACGGCGCCGCTGTTTCCGGTGTTCCACCAGGGAATGGACAGGGCGTCCAGCCGCGCGATGGTATCGGGATGGGGAAGCGCGGCCCGGCCGTTTCCGCTGCCGGTCAGGATCACCGCCTCCGGGGAAACGGCGCGGAGAAAGGCGTCGCCGGTGCTGCTTTTGCTGCCGTGGTGGGCGGCCTTGAGCACGTCCGCGTCCCGGGCGGCGTACATTTCATACGTGCCGGTCAAATCTCCCGTGGTCAGGATGCGCACCCCGTCCATTTCAAACAGCAGCGCCAGGCTGTTCCGATTGGCGTCCTGACCGGGACGGACGGCAGATGCATCCGGCCAGAGCACGGTGAAATGCGCGCCGCCAACGGCGAACGTGTCGCCGGCGGACACGTGCTCGATCGTTGCCCCGTTCGCGCTGAGCTGATGGAGCAGATCGAGGCAGCCCGCGTCGATTATCTGCTCTTCCGCCCCGACGGGCAGGATCACCCGGCCGACGGGCACCCTTTGCTCCAGCAGCTGCCTCACGCCCAGGCAATGATCGGTGTGCAGATGGGTCAGGATCAGGGTGTCGGCCTGCCGTCCCGTGGACAGCAGATACGCCGCCAGATCATTGCCCCAGGAGCCCGCGTCGATGACTGCGGTAGCGTCCTTTTGAAGGATCACGGCGCTGTCGGCCTGACCCATGGCCAGCTGCACATAGCGCGCGTCCTTGTTTTCCGCTGCCGGCCAAGCAATGAAGGCGGCGGCCAAGATCCCTGCGGCCAAAGCGGCCCGGCGGCGAAAGGAAAGCAGCACGTACCGGGTGAGCAGCGCCAGCGCGGCGGCCACGGCCAGCACGCAGTAAAACGGCAGCGCCGGCGCCCGGACAGAGGCAAAGGGCAGATTGCCCAGCGCTTCCACGCCCGTGGTCAGCCAGCCGGTCAGGATGTTCACGATGCCGGCTATCCACTGCCCCGCAGGCAGCCATATGCAGCCAAGCAGCAGCGTAAGAGCGTATACCGGCAGCAGCAGCGCAAATACCTGACAGGCCAGCGGATTCACCAGCGGCCCAAGAAGGGATACGCGGTGAAACGTCTGGATGGTGGGCACGGCAGTGAATACGGTGGCCGCGGCAGTGACCAGCAGCATCAACCACAGTTTGCCCAAAGACTTTTCCATCAGGCGCTTGCGGACTATGGGCACAGTCACCGCAATGCCCAGCACCGCGCAGAAGGACAATTGGAAGCTGGCGCTGAACAAATCCAGCGGACGGAACAGAAGGATCAGCAGGAACGCCGCGGAAAGAGACGTAAGCCCGTCGGGGGCGCGCCGGATGATCCGGCGGCCTTTGGCAAAAATCATCAAAAGCGAAGACCGTACCACCGGCGCGGCAAAATCCAGCACCGCGCAGTAGAAAAGCAGGAATACCGCCAGCAGCGCCAGCCGCTTTCTGCCGCTCATCAGGCTGCGCAGCGGCAGGAAAAGCGCTTCCGCCAGCAGCGATACATGCAGGCCGGATACCGCCAGCAGATGCGCCAGCCCCGCGTCGGAAAAGGCGCGTGCCGTGTCTTCCGGCAATTCCGTGCGGCTGCCCAGCAGCAGGGCCTCCGGCAGGGCGCTGTCCGCGCCGAAAATCTCCCGTACCCGGCCTGTCAAAAACAGGCGGACCCCGTAGGTCAGCGACCGGAGACCTCTGCCCGGATGGCCCGTGGTCTGGCCGTCCGCGCAGCCGCTGATGCAGGCTGCCGCGCCTTTTTGCAGGTAGAACATCCGGGCGTCAAAGCCGTACGGGTTCACCTGACCGTTGGGATGATACAGCGACCCGGAAAAAGTCACTGCATCGCCTTCCCGGGGAAGAAAGGGCGATTGGCCGTCCGGATGATACGTCCAGTAGACCTTGCCAAGGGCATACCGTCCGTTTTCGCCGGAAAGGGACACGTTTTCCAGATAAACGCGGGCTACGCCGTCCTGCTGCATTTCCACGTCGGAAGAAAGCGTGCCGCGGACCAGGTATTTCCCTTCCGGCGGAAGAAAGGGATGCGCCGCCAGGCCGGAAAGGAGCATCCCCAGGAACAGGCACGCGCCCACAGCGCCGACCACGCGCTTTCTGCCGATCCTTGGCAGCAGCCACACGGCCAGCAGCGAAAGCAGCAGCCCAAAGCATACCCAAACAGGCCGCCATGCAAAACGAACGCCCGTCCACACCCCCGCGCCGTACGCTGCCGCAGCCGCGGCCAGAGGACGCTGGTGATGAAACGGGCGCACGCTCACAGGGCGATCACCATGCCGGGCCGCACCGCCTCCGAGGCGGGAAACGCTTCCCGGGCTTCTTTTGTCACCGTTTCCGGGGCGTGGCGCGGGGCCAGATGGGTCAGATACAGCCTTTTCGCCTGGGCCTGGCAGGCCAATTCCCCGCACATTTTCGCGCTCATGTGGGGCATTTTTTCCGTCCATTCGGACGCAAGAAAGGCGCTGTCAGCCAGCAGCACGTCGGCTCCCCGGGCAAATTCCGAAAGGCCCGGGCATACGGTGGTATCCCCGGTAAAGACCAAGGTATGTTCCCCGTCGGTGACGCGCAGCGCCCGGCAGGGCACGGGATGATTCACCGGCATATTGGTAATGGTCAAGCCCATCACGGACAGCTCGTCCGGATAAGGCAGCACCCGGAAGGCAGGCTCGGTGAGCAGGGAGCGCAGGGGCGAAGCATCCTCCCCGGGCACGTACACCGGCAGCGTTTTGCCCATCCTTTCCAGATAGTACCTGAGCACCAGCATGTCGCTGGCATGGTCAAAATGCAAATGGGACAGAAGCACGCATTCCAGCGCCGCCGGGTCCCACAGGTTCATGAGCTTGCCCAGGATGCCGGCGCCGCAGTCCATCAGCAGCGCCCTGCCTTCGTGCTCCAGTAAATATCCGCTGGCCGCTCCCCCGGCATTGGGATAAGGCCCGTAGCAGCCGATCACATGTAGTTTCACAGTAGCGTCCTCCCGTTTATTCGATCTCAAATTTCCGGCTCACCCGGTCCCGCCAGGCGACGCCCAGGCCGATGTCCTCGTTGAGGCGCACGCCTTCCCGGCGCAGCCTGTCCGCGGCGGTTTCCAGCGCCAGCTCCGGGGTGTTGTTTTCCCCGCTCAAATGCCCCAGCAGCACCTGGCGCACTCCGGTTTCATATAAGGCCACCAGGGCGTCGGCGCTGGAGGCGTTGGAAAGATGCCCGTGATTACCCAAAATCCGCTGCTTGAGGTACATGGAATAGTGGGGGTTTCGCAGGAGCAGGTCCGGGTCGTGGTTGCTTTCCAGCACCATCACATCCACGCCGGAAAGGGCCTTGAGCACGCTTTTTTTCATATAGCCCATATCGGTGGCGGTGGCTGCGCTGCGGCCGCCGTAATACACCCGAAAGCCCACGGGATCGGCGGCGTCGTGCGGTATGGAAAAGGGCAGCAGCGCCAGATCGCCGATATAAAAATCCTCTTCGTCCACAAATTCGCGCCGGTTCCGGGGGGCCACTTCGCCCACCGTGCGGGCCATGGCGTTCCAGGTGCGCTCGTTGGCGTACACGGGCAGATGGTATTTCCGGCTCAGTATGCCCACGCCCTTCACGTGATCGCTGTGCTCATGGGTGACGGCGATAGCAGTCAGGGTTTCGGGCAGGACGCCGATCTCGTTCAGCGCCCGTTCGATGGATTTGCCGGGCATGCCGGCGTCGATCAGGATGCGGGTATCGCCCGCGCCGATAAACAGCGCGTTGCCGCTGCTCCCGCTGAAGAGCGGGCAGAAGGTGAATTTCATGCGCGTTCCTTTCGTAAGGGTACAATCGTTTCCTGTTTATTATAATCAAAAAAGGCCCGGATGGCAAGCGCCGCGGGGCCTGATCCTCACTTTTTCCGGTACACCACCGCGCAGACGCACAGGCTCACGCTGCCGGCGCCCTGATCCCGCAGGGCCCTGGCGCAGGCCCTGGCGGTGCTGCCGGTGGTGCGTACGTCGTCCAGAAGCAAAACCCGCTTTCCTTTTGCGCTTTCCTTCGCTGCGAACGCGCCTTCCACGTTAGCCCTCCTTTGCAGGATGGGCGTGCGGCTTTGCGGCCTGTGGTAAATCGTGCGCAGAAGCGTTTCCTCCGTGGGGATGCCGGTCAGCTTCGTCAGTTCCCGGCACAAAAGCAGCGCCTGATTGAAACCGCGCTGCCTTAGTCGCCTCGGGTGCAGCGGCACCGGCGTCAGACAGTCAAAATCCCGTTCGGTCAAAGCGTCGGCCATGGCCCGGGCCAAAGTGGGCAGCGCTTCGCCGCAGGCGTCAAACTTGAAGGCGTGGATCAAAAGCCGTACCTCGCCGGCGTAGCGGAAGGGCGCGTATACTTTTTCGATGGGCTTCATCATGGGGCTTTTGCAAAAGCGGCAGGGCTCGCCGTCCTTTACCGGCGACAGGCACCGGGGGCATGCGCCCGGCGGCACCGTCTTTTGCCGGAGCGCCGCCCGGCATCGGGGACACAGACAGTCGCTTTCCTCCGCTCTTCTCGGGTCGCCGCAGATCAGGCAGTTGGCCGCCCGAGGAAACAGCGCTCCGGCAGCGCCCTCCCAAAGTCTCTCGATCCATCGTCTGATCCGTAACATTGTCATTGCTTCCCATCCAGTTTTTTTCATTATGGCATGATTCGACAGAAAAATCAAGGCGAAGACCGGCGAAGCGTGCAGCATGCGCCCTTAATTTGGTAAATTTTGTGATTCGAAGCCGGAATCCGTCTCTTTTTACTTGACATGGTTGTACTTTAATTGTATTATTTACATTGTATACAAAACAGGCGCAAGGAGGTTATCCCCGTGTCTTCCTATCAATCTTTTGACCACGCGATGGAAAGCCGGCCCATTCGGGATATTGCGTACGAGCAGCTCAAGCACGCCATTATTACCGGCCAGATCCCCGCGGGCAGCCGTATCGTGGAAACGGTGTACGCGGATCAACTGCATATCAGCCGTACGCCCCTGCGGGAAGCGCTGCGCAAATTGGAGCGCGACGGCCTGGTGGAATATGTGCTGCACCGGGGCGTGGTGGTACGGGCCTTTACCATCGACGATATCGACGAGATTTTTACCATCCGCAACGCCATGATGATGCTGATACTTCCCTCGGTGGTGCAGAATGTGACGGATGAAAAAATCGCCCGGCTGCGGGAGATCCTCAAGCAGATGGACGCGGAATACGAAAAGGGCGACGCAGACGCCCTGGCCGTCAGCAACCGGCTGTTCCACGGCACCATCGAGCACCTGTCCGACAAATTGCGCATCCTGCGGGTGATCGACAGCCAGGAAGAGTATATCAAGCGCTTCTCCGCCGTTACCATCGCCAGCGTTCTGCGTCGCACCAACGCCCATCAGGAGCATCACGAAATGGTGGACCTGCTGGAAAAGCGGGACCTGGAGGGATTGAAGGTGCTGATGCGCCATCACCTGGAGGAAAGCAAGGAAACCTGCCTGGCCGCCGTAAGGGAACGCAATCAAATCAAGCAGTAACGGAGGATACGCCCGTGGATTGGACCTGGGATTTGACCGTGCTTTATCGGGATCTGGACGATCCCGGAATCAAGGAAGATTTTGAAAAGCTCAAGGCCCTGTGCGAAAAGGCGGAGGGCCTTTTTCAGGGCGACGCAAAGCAGGCGCTGGAAAATGCCTGCGACGCCATGGAGGAAATCCATCGTCTCACCTCTTCCCTGGGCAGCTATGCCAGCCTGACCCTGGCCGCCGACGCCACCAACGAGCGGGCACAGCAGCTGATGGACCAGATCATGGTGTTCTCGGTGCAGCTGAGCCTTCTGTCCTCGGCGCTGGTAAGGTATATCGGGCAGATCGACGATCTGGAAGCAATCATCGCGTCCTCTGAAAAATTGCGGAAGGTGGACTTTTTCCTGCGCCGCAGCAAGGAAGAGGCAAAGCATCTGATGGACCCCGCCATCGAGCAGTGGATGCTGAAAATGGGCCTGACCGGCGGCGAGGCCTTCTCCTCCCTGCGGGATAAACTGGACGCCACGCTGACCGTGGATTACCGCGGGCAGCAGCTGCCCCTGGCCGCCGTGCGCAGCAAGGCGTACGACCCCGATCCGCAGGTGCGCAGGGACGCCTACGAGGCCGAGATCAAAAGCTACGCCAAGATCGAAATCCCCATGGCCGCCTGCCTGAACGGCATCAAGGGCGAAGGGCTGACCGCCATCGAGGCAAAGCATTTCGATTCCATTCTGGATGAAACCCTTTTTAACGCCAACATGGACCGGGAAACCCTGGACGCCCTTTTGGCCGCCATCCGGGAATCGCTGCCCGATTTCAGAAGGTACCTGCGCAAAAAGGCGGAATTGCTGGGCCATAAAAACGGCCTGCCCTTCTATGATCTGTTCGCGCCCATAGCGGCTCCCGGCTACGTGCCCAAGGTGTATACCATCGAGGAAGCCCGGGAAAAGCTGATCCTGGAAATGAGCAAATTCACTCCCGACATGGGCGCGTTCATCGACCACGCCTTTGAAAACCGCTGGATCGACGTATACCCCCGGGAAGGCAAGGGCGGCGGCGCGTTCTGCGCGGAATTGCACCATCTGGATCAAAGCCGGGTGCTGACCAACTTCGCCGGCTCCTTTTCCGACGTGAGCACCCTGGCCCATGAATTGGGCCACGCCTGGCATAACCGGTGCATGGCGGGGCTTCCGTCTCTCATGATCGACGCGCCCATGCCCCTGGCGGAAACCGCTTCCATTTTCAACGAAACCCTGCTGGCAAACGCCGTATTGTCCCAGGCCGACCGGAAGGAACGCTTCTCCATCCTGGAGGGCAACCTGATGGAAACCACCCAGACCATCGTGGACATTTACAGCCGCTTCCTGTTTGAAAGCGAAGTGATCGAGCGCCGCAAGGATCATACGCTGTCGGTGAATGAACTCAAGGAAATCATGCTCTCCGCGCAGGAGGAATCCTACGGCGACGGGCTTGACCCCGAAATCCGCCATCCCTATATGTGGGCCTGTAAATCCCATTATTACATGCCGGGCTTCGCTTTCTACAATTTCCCCTACGCCTTCGGTCAGCTTTTCGGCGTGGGCATGTTCGCCCAATATGAAAAAGAAGGCGCGGCCTTCGTGCCCAAGTACAATCAGCTGCTGCGTTCCTGCGGCTCCATGATGGTGGCCGACGTGGCAGGCAGCGTGGGCATCGACGTGAGAAGCGCGGCATTCTGGCGGGAGAGCCTGAACGTGTACCGCCGGGAGATCGACGAATTTATTGCCCTGGCGGACGAATTGATGCAATAAACGACCCGGCCAAGGCCGGATGAAGGAGCACAGGATGCAGAATCTGAAACTGGAAATTCTGGAAATTCTCTCTCAGGACTGCCGCACCCCCCTGGAGCGCATCGCCGTGATGACGGGCAGAACGCTGCCCGAAGTGGCCCAGGCCATCGACGAAATGGAAAAGGACCGCGTGATCCTGCAGTATTCCCCCATCATCAACTGGGACCGCACCGACCGGGAACGGGTGGAGGCCATGATCGAGGTGAAGGTCACCCCCCAAAGGGACATGGGCTTTGACGCCATCGCGGGCCGCATCTACCGGTTTGAAGAAGTCAAAAGCGTATTTCTCATGAGCGGCAGCTACGACCTGCTGGTGCTGGTGGAAGCCCGCACCCTCAAGGAACTGGCCCTGTTCGTATCCGAAAAGCTGAGCCCGCTGGAATCGGTGACCGGCACCAGCACCAGCTTCGTGCTCAAGCGCTACAAGCAGGACGGCGTGATCTTCGTGGGCGAAACCAGCGATAAGCGATTGGCGGTGTCGCCGTGAGCAGCCGATTCATCAATCCCGCCGTGGCCCAGGTACCCCCCAGCGGCATCCGCCGCTTCTTTGACGTGGCCGGCACCATGAAGGACGCCATTTCCCTGGGCGTGGGCGAGCCCGATTTTGTCACGCCCTACCATATCCGCTCCGCCGCCATCGACAGTTTGCTGGACGGAGAAACCCAGTACACCCCCAATCGGGGCCTATTGTCCCTTCGGCAGGAGATCGCTCTGTATCTGAATGACCGCTTTCACGTATCCTACGACCCGGAAAAGGAAATCATGGTCACCGTGGGCGCCAGCGAAGCCATCGACCTGGCGCTCAGGGTATGCCTGCGGCCCGGGGACGAAGTGATCCTGCCGGACCCCGGGTATGTGAGCTACGCCCCCTGTGTCACCTTTGCCGGCGGCACGCCGGTGCCGGTGGTCACCAGGGCTCAGGATGAATTCCGCATGACGGCGGCGGAAGTGGAAAAGGCCATCACGCCCCGCACCCGCGCCATCATTTTCCCCTACCCCAACAACCCCACCGGCGCGGTAATGACCCGGGAGGAAATGGAAAAAATAGCCAAAGTGGCGCAGCAGCACGACCTTTTGGTGATTGCCGATGAAATCTACATCGAGCTTACCTATGCCGGCGAAATGCTGTCCTTTGCGTCGCTGCCCGGCATGCGGGAGCGCACCGTGCTGATCAACGGCTTTTCCAAAGCCTTCGCCATGACCGGCTGGCGCTTGGGCTATGCCTGCGCGCCCGGGGAAATCCTCTACGAAATGAACAAGATCCATCAGTACGCCATCATGTGCGCCCCCAGGCAGGCCCAGGTGGCCGGCGTGCAGGCGCTGAAAAAGAACCGGGAAAACGGCTATGAGGACGTGGTATCCATGCGGCGCAGCTATGACAGGCGCCGCCGGGTGATGCTGGACGCGTTCCGAAAAATGGGGCTGGACTACTTCGAGCCCCGGGGTGCTTTCTATTGCTTCCCGTCGGTAAAAAGCACCGGATTGACCAGCGAGGAATTCTGCACCCAATTGCTTCGGGAACACCGGGTGGTATGCGTGCCGGGAGACGCCTTCGGCCAAAGCGGCGCGGGACACATCCGCTGCTGCTACGCCACCGACATGAACCGCATGCTGGAAGCATTCCGCAGGATGGAAATGTTCCTGCAATCCATTTGATGAATTGGAGGCTGCTATGCGCAAAATCTGGCCCGCTTTGCTTGTGCTGACGATGCTTTTGACGCTGTGCTTTTTGTCCGTTCAGGCGGAAGACGACGAAGAGGACGTGTCCTACTACGAGGAAATCGACGCGCCTACTCCCGCGCCTACGCTCAGCCCCGACGCCACGCCGACGCCGGAACCCACGCCGGAGCCCACGCCCACGCCCATCATGCAGGCCGACGGCAGCAAAATCGTCACCATCACCTGCGTGGGCGACGTGACCATCGGGCGGAACGTGCAGTACAAGGGCAAGAGCATCTTTGAGGAAGAACTGAAAAAACAGGGCGGCGATATCAATTTTATCTTCCGCAACGTAAAAAGCATTTTTGAAAGCGACGATCTGACCATCGCCAATTTCGAAGGCACCCTGGCCGACAGCTATTCCATTCCCGACAGGAAGAAGAACAATCAATTCCTCTTCCTGGCGCCGCCGGAGTATGCCTCCGCCCTCAGCGATAACGGCGTAGAAGCGGTCACCATGGAAAACAACCACGTGGCCGATTTCGGGGACGACGGCATTTCCTCCACCATCGCGGCCATGGAGAAGGCCGGCGTGGTGTGGGCCAACAAAAACCATATGGCTGTTTACGAAACCCAGGGCGTTCGTATCGCCATCCTGGCTTATCAGACCCTGAATCAGACCATCACCTCGGAGCAGCTGGCCCAGTCCCTGCCCGCGGTGATCGCCGACGCCAGGAAAACCTGCGATCTGGTGATCTGCGCCTTCCACTGGGGCGAGGAGCTGGACTACGCGCCGCGGGATAAGCAGATCATGCTGGGCCGCGCCGCCATCGACGCCGGGGCCGACCTGGTGATCGGCCACCACAGCCACCGGGTCAACCCCATCGAGCAGTACAAGGGAAAGTACATCGTCTACTCCCTGGGCAACTGCTCCTTCTGCGGCAACAGCAAGCCCAGCGATATGCTTACCTTCATTTTCCAGACCCGCTTCAAATTCCGCGGCGACGAGCTGATCGAGAATACGTTCCGCATCATTCCCTGCCGCATTTCCTCCCGCATCGATTACAACGATTTCGCGATCACTCCCCTTACCAAGCGCGCTCATATCGACACGCTGATTGATTCCATGACCAAGCGGGAGAACACGAAAAAGCTGGAATACGCCGTCACCTATCTGCCGACGGAATGGGAGCAGTGAAATGCTGAAAAGAAAAGCGCGGCTGATGGAGGCGCAGGACATGGGCCGGGCCCTCACCCGCATTGCCCATGAAATCCTGGAGCGCAACGCCGGGTGCGATGAAATATGCCTGGTGGGCATCCGCCGCCGGGGAGAGCCCCTGGCCCGGGAGATCGCCCGGAAAATCGGGCAGATCGAAGGCAAAAGCGTGCCGGTAGGGCTGATTGACATCACCCTGTACCGGGACGATCTCACCGCCGTTTCCCCTGATTCATTGCCCCGGGTGAACGAAACCAGCATTCCCTTTCCCATTACCGGCAAACGCGTGGTGCTGGTGGACGACGTGCTCTTTACCGGCCGCACCGCCCGGGCGGCTATCGACGCCCTGTTTCAATTGGGCCGCCCCTCTCAGATCCAGCTGGCCATCCTGGTGGACCGGGGACACAGGGAGCTGCCCATCCGGGCCGATTACGTGGGCAAAAATATCCCCACCTCCCACGCCGAGCTGATCGCCGTGAAGGTGCCCGAAATCGACGGGGATACCGCCGTGGAAATCTGGACAGAGGATTGACCAACAAACAGAGGATGATGAACCATGCACGCCAAAATCACCCTGCTGCCCGGCAGCGCTCCGGGCAGCGCCGCCTGCGAATACGCGGAGCAGCTGCTTACCGATATTTCCGCCGCCTTTGACCATTCGTTTTCCCTGTACCGGGGAAAAACAGAAGAAGAGCCTTCCGAAAAAACGCTGAGCCTTTGCGAAAGCAGCCAAGGTATCCTGCTGGGCAACGCCCAGGACCCCCGGGCCGCCGCGCTGTACGACGCCCTGGGGCTGCCGCTGCGCATCCGATCCTTCTGCGTGCCGGAAGCCCTGTGCGGCAGAAGGGAAAGGCCGGTGAAGCTGTGGATCGGCACCGTGCTGTCCCTGGATGAGGACACGCTGCGCCTAGCCATGCAGGAGGCCTTCCGTTTCGCCCGGGAGGAGGACGCCCATATTCTCTCCGTATCCCCCACCGGTCAAAGCAAAGCCGCCTGGGATGCCGCCGTGCGGGTGCAGGGCGCGTCCAATCCGGTGGTGGCGGTGGATTTCATCGGCGCGCCGGAGGCCGCCGCCGCGTTGGTGCGCGACCCCGGACGGATGGGCCTGCTGCTTTGTCCGCCTTATGCCGGCAGCATCCTGGAGGCCGCCGCCACCGCCTCCTGCCGCCATCCGGAGCTGCTGTTTGACTGCCTGCCCGATGACGAATGCGCCATTCTGGGCCCCTGCCTGAATGAATACGCGGCATGCGCAGCCGCGCCGCCCTTTTCCATGGCGCTGGCCGTCAGCCGCATGCTGCGCGTTTCGCTGCACCTGTCCCGGGAAGCCGCCTGCCTGGACGCCGCAATTCAGAACGTGATGGCCAATCATCCCATGCAAGGCGAAGGATCCGCTCAGGAAGCCCAGGAATGCCTGGAACTGATGTGCAGCCAAATTGCCGTGGCGGGCGAACTGATGGGAAAAGGAGGCTACCTCCCATGAGCATCCGCATGCCCGACTATAAAAATACCGGCATCAACGCGGTATCCTCCATCGCTTCTTATTTTCATTATCCCATCCCCCATCCTACCCTGCCTTTCCTGGATCATGAGCTGCAAAAGGGTTTCCGCAGCGTGGTGCTGATGCTCTTTGACGGCATGGGCATTGATTTATTGTCCCACGCATTGCCGGAGGACAGTTTTCTGCGCACCCACATGCCCCACGTGCTTTCCGCGTCGTATCCCTCCACCACCGCCAACGCCACCACCTGCATCGAGTGCGGCATGTCCCCCAGGGAAGCCGGGTGGCTTGGATGGACGCTGTATTTCCCCCAGATCGAAAAAGCGGTGGACGTGTTCACCAACCGCTGCAACGGCGAAATCGCCGCCGATTATCACGTGGGCGAGCGCTTCATCCCCCGGCAGATGCTTTTCCCCAGGATCACGAAAGCGGGCTACGCCCACGCCTGCAGCGTATCCGCCTTTGGCGACGCAAAAATCGACAACCTGGACGGGCTCTTTTCCACCACGCTGGATATCATCAGCGACGAAAAACGCCATTATATTTACACCTATTGGGGCGACCCGGACCACACCATGCACGAAGAAGGCTGCTATCATCCTTCGGTTTTCGAGAAGGTGCGGGACATTGAGCGGCGCGTTGAGCAGTTTTCCCGGGAAATGCCCAAGGATACGCTGCTGCTGGTTACCGCCGATCACGGGCTCATCGACGGGGAATTCCATTTCCTGGACGAGGAGGCGCTGGATTTGCAGGCCATGCTGCAGCATCAGCCCACCATCGAGCCCCGGGCGGTGTCCTTCCACGTAAAGCCCGAATGGGTGAAGGATTTTCCCGCGGCGTTTGAAAGGCATTTCGGCGGGCATTTTCTTTTGATGACCGGGGCCGAATTCATCCTGGATTACCTGGGCGACGGGCCCACGCGGCCCTGCGTGTACGATTTCGTTGGGGATTACATGGCCCTGTCCACCGACGCCTGGTGCATCCAGGATCACCGCCGGGGCAGCGTGCTCAAGGGCGTCCATGCCGGATTGACGGAGCAGGAAATGCTGGTGCCGCTGATCGTGATCGGCAAATAACGGGGCCTTCGAAGACTTTGCCCTCGGGCCTCCGCCAGGGTGGGCGTCCACCCCGGACCCGCCAGAAGCGGATGCTGCATCTATCGGATAACAAGCCGCTTTCCGCAGCTGCACGATCGGCGCAGCCCGCCGCTCCCGTTCCGGGCAGCCCGGCAAAGCCACCCGGGGCCTTCCGGCCCGGCCACCGCAGAAAACCAGCCCAAGAGCGGGTTTTCCGGGTGCTTCGGCCCCTTCGATTGTAATCCGCAGGGCCGGGTTTGCCGGTCCGGGGCCCGAAGCGCCCGGAAAATGATCCGGTGAATTGCCTTCCCCTTTAAGGGGAAGGTGGCCCATAGGGCCGGATGAGGTGTTCTCCGTAAGCGGAGGGCAGAAGTCCAGGGCATGCGGCTGAAAGCCGCTTCCTATATCAATTTGCGGCCGTAAAATGAGCGATTCCAGGCATTTTTGCCTGGAATCGCCATTTTTACAGCAAATTGATGTTCCCATCGAAAGACTGCTTGCAGACTTTCGATGGCAGCGCATCGGCTTTGTCGATGCGCTGTGCAAGGGCGAAAGCCCTTGCCGCAGGATCATAAGGGCCGCGGAGGCCCTTATCGCATCCTCACTCCATATTCACCTGTTCCAGATACCGCTTCAATTCCGCCACGTACCGCTCGCCGGCCTGGCTGAGCACCTGGTTTTTCCGGGTGATCAGGCCCAGTTCCATGGTGGTGTCGGGGCTCTTGTCCTTTTCATCATAGGGCACGGCGATGCATTCCTCGCCGTTGAGCTCCTCGCAGATGATGCCGGAGCAAATGGTATAGCCGTTCAGGCCCACCATCAGATTCAGCACCGTTGCCCGGTCGCAGCACTTGATGATGCGGGGGTACTCGTTGGTGGACAGCAGCTCCTCCGCCAGATAAAAGCTGCTGCCATCCCCCTGCTCGAAGGCCAGGCAGGGATAAGGCGCCAGCTCGTCAAAGGAAATGCTCTTTTTCTTCGCCAGCGGGTGGCCCTTCCACAAATACACGTACGCCTTGCAGGTGATGAGCGGCGTAAAGAGCAGCTGGTTGGAGGAAAGGATTTTCATAATGGCCCTGCGGTTGAAATCGTTCAGGTACAAAATGCCGATCTCGCTGCGGGCCGCAGCCACGTCGTCGATCACGTTCATGGTGCGGGTTTCTCGGATGGCAAAGGCATATTCCGCCACGTCGAAGGCTTTGGTCATATCCACAAACGCTTTCACGGCGAAGGAATAGTGCTGAGTGCTGACGGCGAACTGCTGCCGCCGGGCCTCCTGCTTGCCATAGGCTTCCAGAAGATGCTGATACTGGGTCACTACCTGCCGGGCATAAGGCAAAAAGCGCACGCCCTCCGCTGTCAGCGTTACCCCCCGGCCGGACCGGTTGAACACCGTTACGCCCAGCTCCTTTTCCAATTCCTTCATAGCGTTGGTCAGCGACGGCTGGGATACGAACAGCTGCTCCGCCGCCTTGTTGAAGGAGCCCGTTTCCGAAATCCGGATCACATAAAGCAGTTGCTGCAAGGTCATGCTCTCACCTCCCCTTTTCCGCTCTATCATAAACGGTTTGGGGCGGCGCTGTCAAGTCATTCCTCCGGCGCTTTCACGTCCATGATCCGGGCGCATAGCACCGTCATATCATCGGGTGGCAGGCCGTCCCGCTGCATCACCGCCTCCCGCAGTAGGGCGTCGGATAGCTGCTGCGGGCTTTTCTGCAGATTGCGGCGCACCGCGGACAGGATGGCCTCCTCCTCCTCAAACGCGTCGGACACGCCGTCGCTCATGAGGATCAAAAGGTCCCCCTCCCCCAAAGTGAAGCGGTGCTCCATGGGCGTCACATTTTCGATGATGCCAAGGGGCAGCGCCTCCCCCTGAATCCACCGGGTCTTTTGCCCCTGCACCAGAATGGAAGGGCACGCCCCCAGCTTGTTCATGGCCGCCTCACCTGTCCACAGGTCGATCACGCACAAATCCACCGTGGCGAATTTTTCACCGCCCGCCGCCGACAGCATGGCCCCGTTCACCGCCGTCATGGCCTGGGAACGGGTGTAGCCCGCGTCCAGGCAAAGGGAGAGCATTTCCAGGGTCTTCCGGCTCTCCATTTGGGCGTCTTTTCCGTGGCCCATGCCGTCGCTCACCGCCAGCGCCACCTTGCCCCCGCTCAATTCCTCCACCAGCACCGCGTCGCCGTTGTCGGGCTCCTCCCCGGGGCGGCGCTTGGTTTCGATGGTCACAGCACAGGCGGTAGCCATGCCGGTCACCGCCTTGAGCGGCGGCCTCTCCTCCAGCAGAAGCCTGTCGCTGCGCTTTTCGGTTACCTCCATATCCGCCCCCAGGTACGTGCCCACCTGCCGCGCCAGGGAAAAACCGGTGAGAGGCCGCAGCGCCATGGCTTCAAACTGCAGCCCCACCGCAAAATGCCCGTCCTTTTTCTTGACGAAGGCAGTGCGCCCCGGGAAATGGATTTTTTGCAGCGCCTCATCACACAGCGCGATCCAGCGGCTTTCCTCGCCGTCGGCCTGCTCGCCCTCCAGGCTGATGCGCTGGATCGCCTGAGACAGAGCGGTCAAATGCGTCGCCAGCATATCCCGTTCATACGCCGCGCAGAGCATCCGCTTTTTTCGCTGCTGTTTTTCTTCGTCCAGACGATACAGGATGGCCGGCAGACGGGATATGCGGCGGCAAAAGGAAAAATGCTGATTGATCAGGGGCAGATACGTTTCCGCTTCCTTGTCCCTTTGCGACAGCGCCCGCACCGCCGCCCGGGTTTCCCCTGCCTTTTCATGCCAGCATACAGGCAGTTGCTGGCACCCCGCGCACAGCGCTTCCGTCATTGTCTCGCATTCCTCCGCTTCCGTGGGCATCTCTACCGTCGGATGGGGCAGCGCGGCGGAAAGCCGCTCGATGGACCGCACCCAGCGGCGCATTTTGAGCCGCGTATAGGCGTTTTCCCGCGGCTGCACCCATCTGAGCATCCTGATCCACGCGGCCGCTTTCTTGGCCCACGGAGGCGGAAGAAGAACAAACGCCGCTGACCCCGCGGCATGGGCGGCGAAATACTGGGTCTGGAAAGCCGGCGCAACCAGGTAAATCATCGCTGCAGCGGACAAAAGAAATATCCCGGACGGCAGCAGCCGTATCTTTCCCTGCAGCATTCCTGCCGTCAGCGCGCCAAAGGAAAGGGTGATCAGCGGCAGCGCCCCCTGTCCGCCCAGAAGCAGCGCCAGGCCGCAGCCCAGCGCCCCGCTGACGGCAAAACCGCCGCCCGCCGTCCAGGACAGCATCAGCACGAAAACCGACGCTGCAGCCCATCCCAGGTTCACTTGAAATATGTGCAAACGGCAGCAGCCGTTCAGCAGAAAAAACACGGGAAGCATCAGGCAGAGCAGGTCGTCCTCCGTCCATTCCACGGGCCTGCGGCGGATCAGCGCCGCGCCGCGGAACAGCGCCGGCATCACCGCCATGCCAAGCAGTATCCCAAAGATGGAAAGAACAACGGTCTGCATTTCCTGACCTGTCACGATATCCGGCGCAGCACGGACGATCAGCGCGCCCAGCGCCACCACGTACTTTTCCCACGCTTTGCTTACCGTCACGCGTCCCAGCGCAAAGCAGGCGGCGCATGCGGCGAACAGGGCCGGTTCCAGCGGCATGGCCCAAAGCACGCGAAACAAAAGGCCCAGCGCAAGCCCCGCCGCAGCGCCGATTTCAGGAAGACCCGCCCGCAGCGACGCCGTCAGGCAGCACACCGCAAAGGGCGAAGGCACGGACAGGCAGCCCGACAGGCTGAAGAGAAAAAACGCTCCGGCCATGGGTCCTTCCCGCTTTGCGGCGCGCAGCAGCGCCTCGCCTTCCAGGTGAATGCGGGGCTTTTCCCTCTTCTCTTTCGCCTTCACCGGCCGCAGAAATTCCACCCCGTGCATATGTGTCCCTCCATCCTAACAGGATGAAAGCATCATAGCGCGCAGAAAACCATACACAGGTCGATCGGAGGAAAAAAGAATGTCGCATATACTCAAATTGGCAGTTTTTTTCAGGATTATTCTTTTCTTCCTTCACATAATATGGTATACTGTGCTTGACAGCATCCACAAAGGAGCGATCCCATGCATATTTCCGAGCTGCCCCGGGAGCAATTCGAGGGCTATGAAATCTGTTTTTCCTATGAAAGCAAGGCGTATTACGATCTGCGCATGCGCACCAGCGAAAACGTATTCGCCCTGGAATTCGTGCGCACGCCCTGCGCCCCGGTGCGCAAGGAATTTACCGATAAGCTCTTCGCCCCATACTGGGACGATCCCCGGGCCTACGGATTGTGGGACGGGCGGGAAATGCGGGGCATTCTGGAAATCACCCCCGAAAACTGGAACAACCGCCTGCGGATCACCAATTTGTGCGTGCAGGAGGACTACCGCAGAAGGGGCTTTGGCACCCTGCTGATGACCCGTGCCCGGGAAATCGCCCGGGCCCAGCATCGCCGGGCATTGATCCTGGAAACCCAAAGCTGCAACGCCGCGGCCATTTCCTTTTATATGGCCCAGGGCCTGTCCTTCATGGGCTTCAACGCCTGCGAATACACCAATGAGGACGTGCCGCGCCACGAGGTGCGCATCGAAATGGGCTGTCTGCTATGATGGATAAGATAGAATGCATCGCCACCGCAGCCTTTGGCCTGGAGGGCCTGGTCAAAAAGGAATTGCAGCGCCTGGGCATCGAAGCCCGGGGCGAAATCGGCGGCGCGCGCTTTACCGCCACTCCCCTGGACGCTTTCCGCGCCAATCTGTGGCTGCGCACGGCAGACCGGGTGCTGTGGATCGCAGGCGAAGGGGAAGCCGCCACGTTTGAAGAATTATTTCAGCTGGTGCGGGGCATCCCCTGGGAGGATATCCTGCCCCGGAACGCCGCCTTTCCCGTCAGCGGCAAATGCGCCCGCAGTCAGCTGATGAGCGTGAGAGACTGCCAGGCCATCACCAAGAAAGCCATCGCGGAGCGCCTGAAGAGCCGCTGTCACACCGCCTGGATCGAGGAAAGCGGCCCCAAGTACCAAATCGACGTATCCATTCACAATGATCTGGCCCGCCTGACGGTGGATTTGAGCGGCGACGCGCTGAACAAGCGGGGCTACCGCACCTGGAACGGGGAAGCGCCCATCCGGGAAACCCTGGCCGCCGCGCTGGCGATGCTGGCGCCGCGTCAGGAAGTGTTTTACGATCCCTGCTGCGGCAGCGGCACCCTGCTCATCGAGGCGGCTTATCTGCGCGCCAACCGTGCGCCGGGGCTCGCCAGGCGCTTTGCCTGCGAAAGCATGCCCCAGTTTCCGCAAAAGGAAATGGCGCTGCTGCGGCAGGAGGCGGAGGCCGCGTTTGACCCCGGCCTGATCGGCAGCGTGTCCGGCAGCGACATCGACCCCGAGGCGCTGAAACTGTGCAAACGGCACATCCGGCAATCCGGCCTCGGGGGCCGGATCACGGTGACGCAAAAGGATTTGCGGGATTTGACGCTGGATGCGCCCCGGCCGCTGTTTTTGCTGAACCCGCCCTACGGCGAAAGGCTCAGCGACCGGAAAAGATGCGAAAAGCTGTACCAGGACATCCGCCGCCTCTACGACCGGCACCCCGGCTGCCGCATGGGCGTCATTACCGCCTTTGCCGGGGCGGAAAGATGCCTGGGTATGAAAGCGAAGCAAAAACGGCGGCTGTACAACGGCCGCCTGGAATGCGATTATTTATTCTATTGACCAAATCAGCAAAGGAGGAATCCCTATGAAAAAAAGAATCGTCAGCCTGCTCCTTTCCCTCATGCTGCTTTTCTGCTGCGCGCCGGCCCTGGCGGAGACCTGGTACTGCCCGCAGTGCGGCCGCTTGAACGACAGCAATTACTGCCCCTTTGACGGCACCGCCCGGACCGGCAGCTATAGTTACAGCACCCCGAGTTACGTGGTCACCGAAGGCCCCATCTATACCCAGTATGCCTACAATACCGGCATCACCAATCAGAAGCTGGCCACCCGCACCGGCCCCAGCACCAAATATGACGAGCCGGGCACCTTCCTCTCCTCCGGCGCCAGGGTGCAGGTTCTTTCCAAGGCATACGACAGCAAAAACGAAATCTGGTGGGTGCAGGTGGACATGACCAACAACGGCACCCGCATCCGCGCCTACACCGGCGTGAAGCGCTTCAGCAGCCTGAACCTGTCCGCCATCCCCGAGGAGCAGATCATCGGTTCCTGCTACGTTTCCTACGCCATCACCGGCTACTACGGCCCGTCATCCTCTTATAAGCGCATTTCCCGCCAGATTCCCTCCGGCGTTTCCTGCGACATCTACGGCTACGCCTACAGCGACGAGGGCGATTTCATCCAAATCGAATTCTACGACAGCGGCCTGGGCTGCCTGCGCCGCGCCTGGGTGCTGGAATGGGACGTGAACAGCCTGAACATTTACGGCTCCTATTGAGAGCACGTCAAGGGCTTCCGCGCCCCTTTATTGCTTGCCTGCAAAGCTCCAAACCGAAAGCAGAATCAAAGCAAAAGCCGGGAAAGTCTTTCCATCTCAGACTGTCGAAAACACTTTATCGACAGCCTGCGCCGGGAAAAGCTTCTTCCCGGCTTCTGCTATCGGCGATCATACCGGCAATCGGTACACCCGGCAGGCGTTTTCCCAGGTGATGCGGGCCATGTCCTCCTCGGGCAATTCCCGAAGCTCCGCCATTTTTTTCAGCACCCATACCACATTGGCCGGCTCGTTGCGCCTGCCCCGCAGGGGCTCCGGCGACAGGTAGGGGCTGTCGGTTTCCACCAGCAGCCTATCCAGCGGCACGGCTTTGGCGGCCTCCCACAGGTGAGGTGCTTTTTTGAAGGTCAAGGGGCCCGCGAAGGAAATGTAAAAACCCATTTTTACGTATTCCCTGGCCACTTCCGCGCTGCCCGAAAAGCAATGGATGATGCCCTCCGGCAGCCGCTTGCGGGCGCGGAAAGCGTCCAGCATATCGCCATGGGCGTCCCGGATATGGAAAATCACCGGCTTATCCATATCCAGCGCCAGGTCGATCTGCTGCTGCATCACCCGTTTTTGCACGTCCCGGGGCGACAGATCGTAGTAATAATCCAGCCCGATCTCCCCCAGGGCCACCGCCTTGCTTTCCGTCAGCATGTCCCGCAGCACGTCCAGATAGTTTTCCGGCGCGTCTTTGGCTTCATGAGGATGCACGCCGACCGCGGCGTACACGCCCGCATGCCCCGCGGCAATCTCCAGGCAGCGCCGGGAGGACGCCAAATCGCTGCCAACGCACACGCAGCGCTTCACACCAGCCTCCAGCATCCGGCCATAGGCCGCTTCCCGGTCCTCATTGAAGCGCTCGTCGTCGTAGTGGCAGTGCGTGTCAAATACGTTCAATTCCTGTCTCCTTTTCCAAAAACACCGATTGCCCGCCGAAAAACTCCGGCGGGCCAAAGGGACTGTTCTCCGTTACTCAAACAGCGCGCTTTCCGCTTTCAGCACGTGCTGCTGATCCTCGATCAGGGCCAGGAAGCGGGCCTTATAATCCTTGGCAGCGGCCTTGAGCATTTCAATTTCGCTCTCCAGGGTCTTTTTTTCTTCCGCCAGCGCTTCTATGCTGTGATCCGCCTTGTCGCGGGCTTCCTGCAGGATCTGATCCGCTTCTTCCTTGGCGTCGGCGATCATATCGTCATACATCTTCTGGGCGCGGGAAAGCAGCTTCTTGGCGGCCTCGCTGGTCTCTTCTTTCTTATCTTCCTTGGGCTCCGCTGCCTTCGCAGCGGGCACCGGCACGGCAGAAGGCACCGGCACAGCCGCGGGAGCGGGCACGGGAGTCAGGGGTGCCGCGGGCCGTCCGGCCTGATTCCGCTGGCTTTGCAGCGTAGCGATTTCTTCCTGCAGCGCCGCTATTTCGTCACAGATTTCGTCCAGGAATTCATCCACTTCAACGGGATCGTAGCCTTTGATCTTGGTTTTGAATTCCTTCTCTTCAATCATGGCAATCGTAATGGACATGGCGGTTTCTCCTTTCAAATCGTTGGTGAACGATGATTCACAGTTTCAAAAAACAAAGCGCAGGATAAGCTGCAGGATGTAGCACAGCGCCACGGCAACCAGCGTTCCGATTTCGATCCTGAAACGCTTTTGAGGAAACAGCCGGGCGGCGATAAAGTTTCCAACCATCACGCCGGGCTCGCAGATCTTCGCCAGCACGGCCATCCAGGGCTGCTGTGTTTTCGTGATATAAGGCAGGGCAAAATGCACCAGCAGCAAAAGCGCGTACAGCGTCAGCGCTGAGGTAAGAAAATGAATGGCAAGCGTCATTCCTCTCCCTCCTTATCGTTGATTCCGCGTTACTGCTCCGCCGCCGCGCTCTCATCCGGCGTATAGCCATACCCGGCGGGCTGGGCGGAGAAAGGCGGAATCTGGGCGCTCTGCGCGGGCTGGCGGGAATAGAAGGGCTGTGCGGGCGCTTCTTCCGCGGCGGCGCGCTGAGTAAAACCATTCTGGGGGGCAGCGTACGCGGGCTGCTGATAAGGCTGCTGATAGGGCTGCTGATATCCCGGCGCTTGATATGCCGGACGCTGCATGGGCTGGCTGTAAGCGCCCTGAGCGGGCCGTACCGAAGCCCGGGAGGGCGCCGTGTTCATCTGATTGGTGGCCTGGTCGGCGTACACCGCCATACTCTGAGGGGCCAGGAGGTACACGCCTGCCCGGGATACCTTGGTGATGGTAGCCGTCAGGGAATAGCAAGCGCCGCTCAAGGTGTCCACCAGCCGGCGCATTTCGGCGGGCTCGGCAATATTTTCCAGCACGATCAGCACCGTATCGCCGTTGCGCAGCAGAGTGATGGCGCTGCGGCAGTCGCCAATACCCCGGGCGTTGATGATCCGAGCGCTGGCGACGGCAGGCTGGGGCTGGCCGAGCTCAGGCTCTGCCTGGGGCTGAGGCTGAGGCTGCATCTGCTGATAGGAAGTAAAATCCACCACGTTGCTTTCCTGCCGCTGCGCGGTGCGCTCCGCCCGGCGGTTGCGGGTATAAGCATCTGCCTGGGGCTGCGCCGGGGCCTGATAGGCCGCAGGCCTGGCCTGCTCCTGCTGGGGCTGCTGATACACCGGCTGCTGATACGCGCTCTGGGGGGGCTGGTATCCCTGATAAGCCGCCTGAGGCGACTGATAAGTCTGCTGGGGCTGCTGATACGCCGGCTGCTGATATGAATAAGCGGAGGCTGCCTGCTGCTGGGGCGGATATCCCTCCTGCGCGAAGCCATCGTCGTTCATGGAAGGCATCGGCGTGGGCATGCCGCCCTCGTCATGATATAGAAAGCCTTCCAGCTTGTCCCGCACCTTTCCGAAGGTATCCCTGAAGAAATTCCCCTTTGCCATTGCTTTGTTCCTCCTGATTGATTTCAAGCCCTTTATCGGAACAGCGCCGAACCGATGCGCACCATGGTGGCGCCGGCCCGTGCCGCCAAATCATAATCCTGGCTCATCCCCATGGAAAGCTCCTCCATACGGATGCCGTCGATGGCCTCCTGCGCCGCCTGATCAAACAGGCTGCGCATCCGCGTGAACAGGGAAAGCAGCTGCTCTCTTTCCGCGCCCAGGGGCATGATGGCCATCAGCCCCAGCACCTGCAAGCCCGGCAAGGCTGCGCATCCGCGAAGGAACGGAAACAGGTCCTCCTCCTCCACGCCGCCTTTCTGCGGCTCCCTGGCCACGTTCACCTGCACCAGCACCGGCATTTTCCGTTCGTTCTTCTGCGCCTGCCGGTCGATTTCCTGCGCCAGGGATAAACTGTCCAGAGAGTGGATCATGCATACATCGTTGATGATATACTTGACCTTGTTGCTTTGCAGCCGCCCGATCATATGCATGGAAAACTTGCCTTCCAGGCGGGGCAGCTTATCCCGGATCATCTGCACCCGGTTCTCCCCCACGTCGGTGATCCCAAGGCCGGCCAGAGGGAGAATCTCCTCGGGTGTGGAATATTTGGTCACGGCCACGATCCTCGGCGTACGGCCCCATGCTTCGCTTTCCCGTTTCAGCGTTTCCCGGACAAGCGCCACTCTTTCTTCCAGCGTCATGCTTTCACCTCAAAACAGCCTTACCCGCACGCCATCCCTGAGCACCCCGGGGTTTTCGGGGATCACGTAAGCGGAAGCGCCGTCGTCGGATACCACTTCAACGGCCGTCCAGTACTGGCCTCCCTCGGTATCCATGACCACGCCCTTCCGGCCGTTCTGGATGTAAATGGCCCGGGAGGGCACCATCAGCGTGTTCACGCTTTCACCCACCTGCACCTTGCAGGAACGGATGGACAGCACGTCCTTGAGCTGGTCCGTATTGTCCACCCGAAGCCGCACCAGCAATTCGCCGCCGGAGCGGGTGAACGTCTCCACCGTGGCGTGCACCTGCGTGTTTTCGTAATCTTCGATCAGCATTTCATACACGCGGCCCGTCACCGGCGTCCAGTCCTGGTCGCTGCACAAAAGCAGCACGGCCCAGGGCTCCTTTTTTACCAGACGGTAAATATCCGTGGAGTTGCGCACCGGCGTCTGCCCTTCGATCTGAGGCGCATGGCCGTTGTACATATCCCGCACCTGCGCAGGCGAAAAATCAGCGTAGGTGGACATGTTCAGCGCAGGCTCGTATCCATCGGTGTAAAAGCTCACCAGCCCGTCGCTGGCGGGAGCAAACTGCTTGCTCCAGGTGGAAATGCGCTGCAGCTGGGTGTTTTCCTCGTCATAGAGGCGGCTCAGCTTCTGGTCGTCCGGGAATTTTTGCCGCATATAGACGCGCAGCGAGGTCATGGCGTCTTTCAGCAGCGTTTCCTGGCCGTTCAGGCTGCCCCTGGCGCCCTGCACCAGGCGCTGTGCCTCCAGAGCGCGCTCCCGCACCTGCGTGGTGAGGGACAGAAGCCGCGTGTCCGCCGAGGCATTGCCGATCAGCACCTTGTGGTATTCCTTGATCTGGTTGCGGTAATTCTGCAGGGTGGTCCATTCCCGGGAGCTGAAGCCCGAGGTGTAGATGGTAGCCACCGTTTCGCCGCGCTTGACCTCCGCGCCTTCGTCGGCAATGTAGTCGATCTGGGACACGCCCTGCTGGGCGGCCACTGTCTCGCTGCGCACGATCACCGCGTCGCCGGAGTACCGGGCGCTGAGCGAACCGAAGCGGACGTAACCGAAGCTCTCCTGACCCGGCGCGCAGCCTCGGCCGAAAAGCCAGGCCGCTGCTGCCAGCACGGCCAGCGCCAGAATGACAAACGGCCATTTCCGCATTTTTCTTTGCGTCACCGGCATTCCGGTTTTGGGCAGTGTATACTGGGGCGCCCCTCCGGGGCGCACCACCCGCGCCGTCTGCTGGTCGCTGTCGGACCCCTGAGGCTCCGCAGCCGCGGTATCAGGGGCCGCGGCGGGCGTCTGCTGGGGTGGATAAGGATACAGCGGAGCCTGCTGAACGGGAGGCGGCATGTTGGCCGGCGGCGGCACCTGGCCCGGCTGGGCCGCAGGCGCGGCATAGGTCTGTCCAGGCATCCCGCCATACGCGCCCTGTCCGCCCTGGCCCGGCAGGGGACGCTGGGTCCATTGCGGGTCTTCTTCAGACGGCGCGTAGCCCGGATAAACAGGCTGCTGCTGATAAGGTCCTTGAGGGGGCTGCATGGTTTCCTCCAATGCAAAATTTAACTTTGTTTCATTCGTTACAATGATGAAAAAATCCTGCTTATTTTTACGAAACTTTTTCGTTTTTTGAAATTTTTTTCTGTATCTTGTGCCAGCTTTGTGACTAATCCCCCAAAATAGCGCATCCAGGCAAGATATGGACGCGGCCCCTGATCGCGCCGGAAACCCAAGCGAATGTCCCGGGCATAGAAAAAATCCTGGGCAGCCCCGGAGCTTTCAGGTTGTCGAATAAGGATTTCCGACAGCCTGCGAATGAAAGAACAGCAAGCTGTTCTTTCATTCGATCCATCAATTTGCTGTAAAATGGCATTTCCGGGCAAAAATGCCCGGAAACGCTCATTTTACGGCCGCAAATTGATATCGGAAGCAAATTCCATTTGCTCCTCCCGCCGGAAAAGCCGGCGGATGCGGATGAGGTTCGAAAGGGCTGCGGCCCTTTCGAGCTACCCTGGCGTTTTCGACAGCCTGAAAGTTCCGGCAGGCCCGGAGCTTTACGCCGCGCGGCTTTGTCGCACAGCCGGGCCGGTATCGCCGGGCCGGCGGGAGCGCGGGCTCGCGCCGCAGTTGTCCGCCAAATCATGCCGGCTTTTTCTTTCTCCCCCCACGGCGCGGGATCGGGAAGCCAAAGACGCGTCCCGGAAACCCGGTCAGTTATTGCTGCGATATGCCTCGATCACATCGGAACGCTTGTGCAGCTTGGTCAGCGCGCTGTCCAATTGCTCGCGGCTTTGCACCTGCAAGGTGGTGGTGATGGTGCAGGTTTTGTTTTTGTTCAGCTTGACCGTGATGGCGGTAATGGGCAGGCCCAGATCCTGGATATAATTGGTCAGTTCGCCCAGCAGCGAATTGTGATCGTAGCAAATGATCTGGATATTGGCGCTGAAGGTGCCTGCGCCCTCGTCGGCCCAGGAAACGGAGATGGCGCGCTCGGGCTCGGTGTGCAGGGCATTGACGCAATCGGCCTTATGCACGGTGACGCCGCGGCCGCGGGTGATATAGCCCACGATGTCGTCGCCGGGCACGGGGTTGCAGCAGTGGGCGAAACGCACCAGCATACCGGGCTCCCCATGCACATAGATGCCATGGGTGGGTTTGCCCTTGGGTTCGATTGGCTGGGGCGGCGCGTCGGTGACCACCGGCACCTGGGGCTTTTGAGGCTCTTCCTTCTTCTGTTTTTCGTCGATCAGGCGGGAGAGCACATATACCGCCGCCACGCCGCCATAGCCAATGGCGCCGTAAATATCGTCCAGGTCCTGGAACATATACTTTTTCAGCAGCGGTTCGTAATACTCCGGCTTGGTGTAGTCCCCCAGCTTCACGCCCCGGCGCTTGGCTTCGTGCTCCAGCATTTCGCGGCCCTTCTGCACGTTTTCACCCCGCAGCTCCCGCTTGAAGAACTGGCGGATCTTGGCCTTGGCCTGCTGGGTTTTCACGATCTTGAGCCAGTCCATGCTGGGGCCCTTGGAGGACGCGGAGGTGAGCACCTCCACCCGGTCGCCGGTTTCCAGCTGGGTATCCAGCGGCACCATTTTGCCGTTGATCTTGGCGCCCACGCAGCTGTTGCCGATCTGGGAATGGATGCGGTAGGCAAAGTCCAGGGGCGTGGCGCCGCGCTGCATGGAAATGATGTCGCCCTTGGGGGTAAAGAGGAACACCTCTTCGGAAAACAGATCGGTTTTCAGGCTGTCGATAAATTCATGGCTGTCCCGGGTTTCGCTCTGCCAATCCAGGATCTGCCGGAGCCAATACAGCTTTTCGTCAAAGCCGCTCTTTTGTCCTCCCTCTTTATAGCGCCAGTGGGCGGCGATGCCGTACTCGGCGATGCGGTGCATTTCCTTGGTGCGGATCTGGATTTCAAAGGGGAAGGGTATCCGCCTGCCGCCGATCACCGTGGTGTGCAGCGACTGGTACATATTGGCCTTGGGCACCGATATGTAATCCTTGAACCGGCCCGGCACCTGGTTCCACAGCGTGTGGGCGATGCCCAGCACCGTATAGCACTCCGGGATGGTATCCACGATCACGCGGATGGCGATCAGATCATAGATTTGGTCGAAGGGCTTGTTCTGGATCACCATTTTCCGGTAGATGGAATACAAATGCTTGGGCCGGCCCTCGATTTCATAGTGCAGCCCCGCCTCATCCAGCTTCTGGGAAAGTTCGCTGATCACCAGCTTGATGTTCTCTTCCCTTTCCGCCCGCTTCATGCCCACCTTTTTGGCCACGTCCTGATAGCCTTCCGGGTCCAGGTAGCGAAGGGACAGGTCCTCCAATTCCTGCTTGATGGTGTACACGCCCAGGCGGTGGGCAATGGGGGCGTAAATATCCAGCGTTTCCCGAGCAATGGCCACCTGACGGTCCGGCGTCTGATAATTCAGGGTGCGCATGTTGTGCAGCCGGTCCGCCAGTTTGATCAGCACCACGCGAATATCCTTGCTCATGGCCAGGATCATTTTGCGAAGGGATTCCGCCTGCTGCTCCTCCCGATCGGCAAACTCCAGCCTATTCAATTTGGTCACGCCGTCCACCATCTGGGCCACCTCGGGGCCAAACTGCTCCTCGATCATGGCCAGGGTCACGTTTTCGCAGTCCTCCACCGTGTCGTGCAAAAGCGCGGCCGCGATGGTTGGCGGGTCGATCATCAGGCCCACCAGGATGCTGGCCACGTACAAAGGATGCGCAATGTAAGGCTCGCCGCTTTTGCGGAATTGTCCCTCGTGGGCCTTTCCGGCAAACTCCCCCGCGCGCCGGATCAGGGAAAGCTGGGCCGGGTCATCCTCATATTTTTGCACCTTTTCCAGCATTTCATCCAGCGTCAGGCTCTTAAACGCCGTGTGAGACATCCGTCTCCTCCTTTCCCATCCGCGCCAGGCGGAACAAAGGGCTTTCCTCCGGGGATCGCTTCACCATGGGCAAAAGGCGCACCCCAAAGGGCGAAACAGCAAAATCAATCAGGCCGATTTCCCCCAGCACCCCCAAAGCAAAGGCAGCCTTGGGCGGCGTCAGGGAAAACAGAGCGGCAGCGTCATACACATCCCGCGGCAGACGGCCTCGGATGAGCTGATAGCAATTCCGCAAGGCATCCACATCCACGAAAGCCCGGCTCAGCAATCTTTTGAGTGCCTGGCTTTCCGGCAGGGCGTACACCCTGGCCGCCGGGCACGCCCGCTCCCATGCCGCCGTTTCCCCCAGGCCACCGTCGCAAAGCACGATCCGGCGATAAGGCGCGGTCACTCTTCCCGCCGCCCCGTAGAGCAGCACCGTGTCGAATGCCAGGGGATCCATGGCCTTTCCCACGGAAAATTCCGTTTGAGGATAGCGATCATGCATTTCAAGCGCCGTTTCCCTGCACCGGCATACCAGCAGCGTACCCTGCCCGCAGGCCAGAAGCGGCGTCAGCTCTTCTTCCGTCAAGGGCTCGGCCTTTTCTTCATGCCGGGGATCAGCCAGCAGGGAAAGCATTTCCCGGGCCGGATGGTCCTCAAGAGATTCAGGCAGCAGCTCCATGCCATACAGGCGGCATTCCGCGCTGATCCTGCCCCGGAACTCGTTGACCGTCGGGGTCATCGCCAGACGGTAGCAGCCGTCGGTCTGGCCGGCCAGATCGCCGCCGCCAAAGAAAATACCATCCCGGGATTCATGATCCTGCTGCAGCAGACAGCGCAGATGCTTGCCATCAGCCCCTACAGCCTTCATGGAAACAGGCCGCGCTTCCCGGCAAAGGAAGCGGGGATTGGCATTGCCGATGCCAAACGGCTCCAGCATTTCCAGCCAGCGCACCGTGTCGGGCGTTACGTCCCTGAGGGTCAGTTCTCCGTCGCACAGGATACCGGGCCGCGGGGCCTGGCCGCCGGATTGTTCCGATACGGCCCGGGACAGGCGTTCCCGGAATTCCCCCACCCGGTCATAAGGGATCGTCAGGCCGGCCGCCTGCTTGTGGCCGCCGAATTTGACAAACAAATCGCTGCATTGGGACAGGGCAGCGTAAATATCCACGTCCCCGGCGCTGCGGGCGCTGCCCACGCACACATCCTCGTTCCTTGCCAATGCCACCGTGGGATAAGCGTACTTTTCCGCGATCCGCCCGGCTGCCAGGCCCACCACGCCGCTGTTCCAGCTGTCGCCGCACACCACGATGGCCCGGGCGTCGATCAGGTTCATTTGGCGCACCTGCTCCAGGGCTTCCCGGATCACCAGGTCCTCTTCTTCCCTTCGCTGGCTGTTCAGGCTTTCCATGCGCAGAGCCAGGCGCTCCGCTTCCTCGGGATCCCGGGTCAAAAGCATGTTCAGGGCGATCATGGCGCTGTCCAGCCGGCCGCAGGCGTTCATGCGCGGCGCGATCTGAAAGCCCACCTGCTCGCTGCTCACCTTGCCCTGGATGCCGGCGCGGCTCATCACGGCCCTCAGGCCAGGCCGCTGTGTATCCGGCAATTGCCGAAGGCCAAAGGAGGCGATCACCCGGTTTTCCCCGGTCAGGGGCACCATGTCGGCCACGGTGGCCAGCGCGGCGATTTCAAGCAGCGGCATGGCCTTTTCCCCCAGCAGCGCCGTGGCCAGCTTCCAGGCCACGCCCGCGCCGCACAGAGAGGGAAAGGGATAATCCCCAAGCAATGGCGAAATCACCGCATCGGCGGGCGGCAGCTGCTCCAGATGCCGGTGATGGTCGGTCACGATCACCCGCATCCCAGCCGCCTTTGCCGCTTCCACCTCCTGTACCGAGGTGATTCCGCAGTCCACCGTCACCAGCACCTGATATTCCCCGGCCAGCTTTTCCACCGCCGCCTGGTTGAGCCCGTAGCCCTCCTGATGCCGGTCGGGAATGTACACCCCGCATGACAGGCCGAACAAATCAAAGGTTTCCTTCAGAATGGCGCAGGCGCTGACGCCGTCCACGTCGTAATCCCCGTAGATCACCGCTCGCTCGCCTGCGTCCCGGACGCAGGTAAGCAGGGCCACGGCGCCGTCCATCTGATGCAGCAGCTTCGGCGGCAGCAGCTGATCCAGCGACGGATGAAGGAAGGCGTCGGCCTTTTGCGCGCTGTCCACGCCGCGGCTGATCAGCAGCCGTCCCAGCCACCCGGGAATGCCGGGCCAGGCCGGCGCTTCCACCGTGCCGGGGGCCAAGCAGATTCTTTGCACAGCCTTCGCCTCCTTCCAAAAGGATAAAAAGAGGGTGCCGGAATCATGCTGCCGGCACCCGTTGGTACTTCTTATTTGGTTTTGCCAAACAGGCTGGCCTTGCCCGCAATCGCGGTGAAGCAGCCCTGGAAGGCGCGCATCAGCACCACGGTGATGGCGCTGCCGCAAACCATGGCGGCCAGGGTGTAGCCGGTGGACTTGGCAGCGGGGAAGATCATCAGGATCAGCGCCAGCACGATGGCCGCGCCATGCACGATCCACACCGGCTTCATGGAAGCCTTGAAGCCCAGACGGCTGGCCTGCTTGGGAGAAAGCCCCTCGGTGATGTTGGCGCTGATGGCGTCAGCCCGGGTGACGGCGGTATACACCGCCAGCAGGATGCCCAGCAGCACTGCGATCAGGCAGCCCACGTTCAGCGCGTACACAGAGGGCACCACCAGAGCGGCCACGAAGAACAGCCCCAGCAGCACCGCGCACCAAATGGTCCACGCGCCGGCCAGGCCGGTGAGCTTCCGGGCCAGGCACAGATACACCAGCGCGCACAGGATCAGCGCCGCGCCGATAAAGAACACCACGGTCTTGGCCACAGAACCGGTAGCAGGCACGTCGCCCATGCCCTTGAGGGTCATGGTGGAATACACGGCGCCGGACTCCTGAGCCAGGCTCAGATAAGTGATGTAATTGCTGTTGGAGAAGTTCAGGGTCAGGGTGTTGTCGCTGACGGAGCCATAGCCGATCTGATCGCCGTCCAGCGCGGCGTAAAGGAAGCTGGTGCCGGCATCGGTCACCTTCTGCACGCCTTCTTCCGTCAGCGTGAAGCGGTACACGTAAGCGGTCTGGGCAGTATTGACGCCCAGCACGCCCTTATCCATATCCTTTTCGGTCAGCACGGAAGCGCCGGAGGAAGTGGAGAAGGTAAGCTGGCCCTTGAGCTGGGCCAGGCCCCGCACGAAGGACAGCCGGTCCTCATCCATCTTGCGCACGGAAAGCCGGATGGTGCTGTCGTCCAATGCAGTCACGGCGTGGTCGGTTTCGCTCACGCCGTCCAGATGGACGTTGATCGCCTTCATGACGCTTTCCAGGGTTTCGCCTTCGGCCAGTTCCACGGTGTAGTCCGTGTAGGCGCCGCCGTCCAGCGTCCTGCTCAGGGGCAGGGACTGGGGCCATTCGGCGGGCTTGGTGGGCACCCAGGGAAGCAGCATGTTCATACCGTTTTCGCCGCTGCGCCAGCCGCCCAGCGCCAGCACGGAAACAGCCACCGTCAGGACGCACAGAATCAAAAGACAAATCAGTCCCTTGGTCTTGGCGCTGACGGGCTTCCTGGTGTTCATCTGTTTAGCCATCGTTGATCTCTTCCTCTCATCCGCTGATGATCTTTTCAGTGCGTCTGACGCACGATCCATCGCTTGATCACTGCTCTGTACGAACGCCGAAAGCAGGCCGACGGGCCTTCCTGGGCATTCGCCGCGCTAAAAGCGCCGATGCATCATATTATACCCACAATCGGCTTTTCCGTCAAGGTCTATCCGCCCGGGCGGAAAGAAAAACTGGCAGGCGGTTTCCTTTACCGCCACGCTTCGCGCCACAGCGCCTGCTTCCTTTCCAGCATTTCAGGCATTCTGTCGATATACTGGCTGATTTCGCTCACGTTGGGCGCCCGCTCGATGCGGCCCCTTTCAGGGTCCACCCGCTTGCTGATGGCTCCCGCGCCCACGGCCATCACGTGGCCCACTTCCTCCATCATGTCGATGTTGTAGACGCATTCGTGGCCCGGCAGGGCGTAGCCCACGTTTTCCAGGTTGCCGGCCATGTACTTTTGCCGGTAGAGGTAATAGGGCCGCATGCCGCGGTCCGCCGCCTCCTGCCGCCCGGCCTCCACCATCTTTTCCACCATGCCGCCGTCGGGCAGCTGGGCCTCCCACAGGTGCAGAAGGCTGCTGCGTTTGATGGACAGGGTATGCACCGTCAGGCTTTCGGGATGCATGCTCCGGCTCCAGGACAGCGTTTCCAGGAACATATCCAGGTTTTCCCCCGGCAGCCCGGCGATCAAATCCATATTGATGTGGGAAAAGCCCATTTCCCGGGCCAGGGCGTAGGCCGCTTCGGTCTGGGCGGTGGTATGCCGCCGGCCGATGCGCTCCAGGGTCTGATCGTGCATGGTCTGAGGGTTCACCGAAATGCGGGTGGCCCCGTGATCCCGGATCACCTGCAGTTTGTCCCGGTCGATGGTGTCGGGCCGCCCGGCCTCCACCGTCACCTCCCTGGCCCTTTGGATAAAGGGATCGGCGGCGGCAAGCACCCGCTCCAAAAGCGCCGCGGAAAGCGAGGTGGGCGTACCGCCGCCCATGTAAAACGCCCGGGGCGTCAGGCCCTTTTCCCCGATCAGGGCCAGAGTCCCTTGGATTTCTTTTTCCAGCGCTTCCACATAGGGCGGCAGCTGCCTGCCCTTCCCCACCTCGCCGCTGAGAAAGGAGCAGTAGGCGCACCGGGACACGCAAAACGGGATACCCACGTACAGATCCACTTCCTGCATCCTGGGCGGCGCAATCTCCTGCTGCACCGCCACGATCTGCCGCAGCAATTCCGCTTTGTCGCTCCGGACGTCAAACAGTATCTGCGTTTCCCGGGCGGCCTCCTCCAGGGAAAGCCCCCGGCTCATGGCCTCGTAGATCAGCCGCGTCGGCCGGATGCCGGTCAGGGAGCCCCAGGGCGGCGTGCGGCCCGTCGCCTGCTTCATTACGTCGTAGAGCGTCTGCTTGATGAGGCGCTTGTGATAGCGCTTATCCAGCAATTCATCGGGGCCGAGAGCGGCGCTGCGGCTGGCAGACGCGGCAAACCGGCCTGTCATGACCATTTCACAATGGCGCAGGCCGTCTGACGTTTCTTCCCGATGCGTCACGGTTACGTCGCCCCCGGGCTGATTGATCCTCAGTTCGATGCCGCCCCAGAACACCCGCATCACGTCGGCCAGGTCGTTGGCGAAGGGCACGGTTGGGGTCATCAGGCTGACGGTAATCAAAAATATACGCCCCTTTCATGAAAAATGCTGCTGGACGCGCCGTGGCCCGGATAAACGGTCAAATCCTCCTCCAGCCGCAGCAGACGTTTGACCGAGTGCATCAGCGCAGCGAAATCTCCCCCGGGAAAATCCGTGCGCCCGTAGCCCCGGCAAAACAGAGTGTCGCCGGTGAACAGCGCG
>Ga0310694_10000746_pt1 | contig 40950 bp, 25 predicted proteins | sample 174DNAGHGhighgp2_FD_203884 | JGI IMG/M metagenome (GOLD analysis project Ga0310694, IMG submission 203884) | Sheep rumen microbial communities from Palmerston North, Manawatu-Wanganui, New Zealand - 1742 DNA GHGhigh gp2 (v2) (version 2) | ecosystem: Host-associated > Mammals > Digestive system... | reverse complement strand
GGCCCTTTGCTATCACAACAGCGACTTTTGGCCTTTCTCCATCTCCTTCCTCATCACTTCCGGGACGGGTATGAGCTTGGTGCGAGTGGGAAGAGACGCGCCCACCGTCATGACCCGTCGCGACGCCTACACCATCGTCACCCTCACGTGGATTACCTTCAGCGTGTTCGGCTCCCTTCCCTACCTTTTCGGCGGTTTTTTCGGCAGTGCCGAATTATGGGACTTTCAAGGCCGCCTCTCCATCACCACAGACGCTTTTTTTGAGACGATGTCGGGTTTCACGACCACCGGAGCGTCGATGCTCAACGATGTAGAGGCCCAACTCGACACCCACAATGCGATGCTGGTATGGCGTTCCCTATCCCAATGGATAGGCGGTTTGGGAATCGTGTTCTTCACCATCGCCATCCTTCCATCCATGGTGGGCAATTCGATGAAAGTGTTCTCCGCCGAGGCAACGGGTCCCATCCGTTCGAAGATGCATCCCCGCCTCAGTGCCACAGCCATGCGCATCTGGTGGGTCTACATCATCCTCACCGTAGGTTGCGGCATCTGCTATGCCTTGGCCGGCATGGACGCTTTCAGCGCCATCAACTACGCCATGACCACGACCGCCACGGGAGGCTTTTCCATCCATAACGACAGCATCGCCCATTTCCACTCGGCCTCCATCGAATACATAGCCCTCGTCTTCCAGTTTCTCTCCGGCATCAATTTCTCCATGCTTTTCATGGTGATAGCCAAGCGCAAGTTGTCCAGCTGGAAGGAGTTCAAGCGCAGCGAGAAGAACAAATGGCTCGACTTCCTCGGCAACGAAGAGACTCGATTCTACATCTTGGTGGTCTTCATATGCAGTGCAGCAATCACCCTCATCCTCATGGTAAGCAACGGCTACCAATTGGAACCAGCCATCAGGAAATCCCTTTTCCATGTGGTGTCGATGATGACAACAACCGGCATCTTCTGCGACCATGTAGGCCTATGGCCTCATATCACGTGGATCATCCTCGCCATCCTGATGTTCATCGGTGCCTGTTCCGGCTCCACCACAGGCGGTTTCAAGAGTTCACGAGCACTGATGATCATCAAGGTGATACGTAACGAATTCGTGCGCATGATGCATCCTCGCGCCGTTCTTCCAGTGAAGTTGAACGGCAAGGCCATCCCCACGCAGATGGTCAACAGCCTCCTTGCTTTCTTCGCCATCTACATCCTGATGTGCGTGGGAACCACGGCACTGATGATGGCCATCGACATCGACATCACCAATTCCGTCATCATCTCACTCAGTTGTATAAACAATGTGGGATTACCCCTCAACGAATTAGGCCCCGACATGACATGGAGCGACCTACCTATTTGGACCAAATGGATATGCACCGTGCTCATGCTCCTGGGACGTTTGGAGATTTTCAACGTATTCATCCTTTTCACCACCCCCTTCTGGGAGGACAACTGAAGCAACAGGATGCGTTTTACAAGCAAGAAAGACAAAGGCCCAAGCCGTCCCGACCTATAAGAAAGTTCGAAAACAGACATCAACCATGTTGAAATTCAAACCCATACTGAAGTCCACCATCTGGGGTGGAGACAAGATTATAAAATTCAAGCATATGGATTCCCATCAGCCCCTTGTGGGCGAGAGTTGGGAGATTTCCTGCATTCCCGGTTTTGAGAGCATCGTCAGCGAAGGCGAACACATGGGGCAGTCGCTCAACGAGGTTGTGGCAGAGATGGGTCCCCGCCTGTTGGGTGCCGACAACCACCAGCGCTTCGGCAACGAATTCCCTCTTCTGGTGAAGTTCATCGACGCCAGCGACGACCTCTCCATCCAGGTTCATCCCGATGAAGCAACTGCCCTCCGTCAAGGCAAGGGCCACGGCAAGACCGAGATGTGGTATGCCTTGCCCTCCTCCCCCGACGCCCATCTCTACAACGGCCTTCGCCAAGCCATCACCCCGGAACGCTGCAAGTCGATGGCGTCGGATGGCACCATCTGCGAAGCCCTTGCCCATTACGATGTGAGCGAAGGCGATGTCTTCTTCATCCCTGCCGGCACCATCCATTCCATCGGCAAGGGATGCTTCGTTGTCGAAATCCAGCAGACCAGCGACATCACCTACCGCCTCTACGACTTCATGCGTCGCGACAAGGACGGGAATCTGCGTGAGCTGCATCTGCAAGAGGCAGGAGAAAGCATCCATTACCATTCCATTACCGACAACCACATCCCATACACCCGAAAGAAAAACGAAGGCGTGGAATTGGTGAGATGCCCATGGTTCACCACATCCGTCTACGACCTCGACGAGCCCATGGTGATAGACTACAGCGACCTCGACAGCTTCGTCATCCTCATCGGCGTGAAAGGCAGTGGCGTTGTCGTCGACGACAAAGGTCACAGCATGTCGTTGTGTGCTGGTGAAACCATCCTTCTCCCAGCATGCACCAACGAAATCAAAGTGGAAGGCGAGGTGAGATTTTTGGAAACTTATGTGTAATTCTTACTTTTTTTCAGGCTTTTTGTTGCAAAATACAAATATTCATGCTATTTTTGCGGTAATATTGCGAAATGCCGAATCGCAATGCCACAAATCAGAAAACCAATGAACAAACTGCTGCTTCTCTTGCCCACACCTTCTGTCATCCATATGCATATGGACGACAGCACCACATCCCAACACCTATTTATTATAAGGTGTAACCATTGGTGAGAAAAACACAAGAGACGCCATCTCGTCGAACGTATCTACAACAAATACCTTTATCAACCAACCTAATTATTCACTTTATGAAAAAAACTACATGGCTTATCCTTGGGTTCCTACTCTCCGTCATTGGAGTGCAGGCCCAAGAGTTCACAGTGACCTATGCCGTTCAGGAAGGAGACACCCATCCCTCCGGAGACGTCGTATCCGTGGCCTCCAACGGCACAGAAGTGGCGACACTCACCTTCGGTGAGGCAGACGGCACAGAAGCATTCCAAGCAGGAGCTGCCGACAGTCATATCGACGGTTTCGTGGCCTACACTCCTGGAAATGGTGTCAACGGCAACAAGCCCGGCGGCACCTTCTACACCATCAAACCGGCTTACGACGGCAAGGTGACGATAGGTGTCGTGCTCAACGCCGGCAAGAATTTCTTCATCGAAGAGGACGGCACTCCTCTTGATGCCTTCAACGGCATCAGCGTGGATGAGAAATACTACGGCACTTACACCTTCGATGTCAAGGGCGGCAGCAGCTACAAGTTCTACTGCGCCGGCTCCAAGCTCGGTTTCTACGGGTTCATCTACACCGGTGTGATGGGCGGTTCACAACCCGAACCCATCTACATCGAGACCGACCTGACCGACCAGTTCGGCTCCCTCACCGAGTACACCAACTGGGTGGGTGCCAGCGGCTATGCCACATGGGCGGCCCCCCAGGTGACCACCAACGCCGGCAAGACCGCTTACATGTGCGAGAGGTATGACAACAACTGCGAAACCATCGGCGACGTGTTCTACCAAAACCTCACCGGACTGACTCCCGGCACCTACAAGATCGAGCTCTATGGTTCGGCAGCCTTCACGTTCGGCCGTGGCTTCACTTCCGAAGCCTTTGCCGAGGACGACACTCCCGAAGGCCCGCTGACCGAGAACACCGGCATCAAGCTCTATGCCCAGACCAGCGAAGGCACCGTGGCCCAGGAGATTGCCGCCTACAAGGCGACCCAGTTCTCCGAAGTGTCCACCGCCACCCTCGACGGTGTGACAGTGGGCGAGGACGGCGCCATGAAACTGGGTATGGACAAGTCGACGAAGTACACCAACTGGCACATCGTGCAATTGAAGGGTGTCACCGCAAAGGTGAATGCCTCCGAACTCTACGCCTCCTACATCGCACAGGCACAAGCCCTTGTCGCCGAACCGATGAACGGCACGGTGCTCGCACAACTGCAAGGTGCGATGGTTGACGACAGCGGCTTCACCACCGCCGAGGAATACGAGGCTGCCATCGGCAATCTCTCCTCCGCCATCCAAAACGCCAACGCGTCCATCGCCGTCTACAAGGAAGTGAAGGCCGCCCTTGACGAATACGCCGCCAAGGCCGCCAACCTCGACGCATCCGGCAAGGCCGCTTATGACGTATCAGCCATCCAGAAGGCCTATGACGACCGCACCCTTGACAGCAACCTCGTCGTGGCCGACATCAAGGCAGCCTACATCGCAGCCGTGAAGGCCCAGACCACTCCGGGCTCCGACTTCACCGACGTCGGCGGCAAGTTGCAAAGCGACTGGATTGGTGCCACCGGCATCTACCAGGGTGCATATCCCGAGCGCTTCGGCGAGGAGATGCCCGCCGACACCATCATGCACCAGACCATCAGCGGCCTGAAGGCAGGCACTTACAAGGTGGAACTCTACGCCGTTGCCAGCCAGGCATGGAACAGCGCCGCCGTGGGCAACGACATCACCGTGGCCTACGCCAACGACGGCATCTACCCGCTTGAGGTCATCGCCCAAGTGGCTTGCGACCCCACGACCTCCATTGCCACTATTGAAGCCAACGTGGGCAGCGACGGCTTGCTCGACATGGGCATGCGCAACATCGCCAATGGCGGCAACTGGTTTGTCATCCAGCTGAAGTCCATCACCCTCGAGAGCCTGAAGGCTGAAGTGGGAGCACCCCTCGTGCTTGACATCGAGAGCGGAAAGGACATCACCGCCGAAGTGACGGCAGCCCTTGAAAGCAATCCGAACCCCGAGAGCATCGAAATCGGGCTTGCCCCCGATGGCCAATACACTGTCAGTGGAACCATCGAGACGGCAGCACCGCTCTACATCCGTGGCGACGCGGCAAAATTAGCCACCATCGACGCCTCGGCACTCACCGCACCAATGATAGCCGTCAGGCAGACATTGTATGAGAGTTCGCTCGACCCGGCCAACAACTTCTACAACATCGCCACCATCGACATCAGAAACATCAAGGTGAAAGGCCTCACCCAGCAACTCGTCTACGGCAGCAAGATGCGTGCATTCATCCCCAACTTGTCTGTTGAGAACACCATCATCGAGGTGGCTGGTGGAAACAAGACCGTCTTCGACTTCAACGGTGGCGGCGTGGTCGGAACCTTGGCCATCAGCCAATCCACCATCTACGGCAACCCGCAACACACCGGGCAGCTTTACAGCTCTCAAAGCGGACATAAAGCCACCGAGGTGGCAGAAGACAAGGTGCAAACCATCTCCATCATGAACTCCACGCTCTACAACCTCGCCTACGGCAAGAACGTGATGACCCACAGGCAATCCAACCAGAAATGGCTCACTTATGAGGTGAAGTACAGCGTCATCCTCGACTGCGGCAAGGAAGGACAATTCGTCAAGGGTCTCAACGGCGGCCAAGGCGGCCCCAACCCCGTTTGGAGAATCCAGGACAACGCCTTCCAGCGCATTATTGACGGCGTCATCACCGACATCAGCGCCAGCGAGGAAACCGGAGACGAGGAAGAGCCTGTCAACTTCAACGTAGAAGGCGCACTTGTCTTCACTGGCGACTTTGCTTCCGGCGACTTCACCCTTGGCGACTGCGCACAAAAGGAAATGCACATCGGCGACCCACGCTGGTTTGTAGAGGAAGGTGGCAACATCGTGCTGACACTGGAGAGCGGCAAGGACATCTCCGCCGAACTGGCAGCAGCCCTTGAGACCACCCCGGCTCCCGAGAGCATCACCATCAACCTCGCAGCAGGCGGTGAGTACACCGTCAGCAGCACCCTGGAGACGGCAGCTCCGCTGACCATCGCCGGCGACGAAGAGAACATCGCCACCATCGACGCCTCAGCCCTCACCGGCCCGATGACAGCCATCAGCCTCACTCCGTATGAAAGCTCCCTCGATGCCGCCAACAACTTCTACACCATCGGCGACATCAACTTCACCAACCTGAAAGTGAAAGGCCTCACCCAACAGCTCATCTACGGCAACAAGGTGCGTGCATTCATCCCCAACCTGGAAGTGGACAACTGCATCATCGAGATTGCCGGTGGCAGCAAGACAACGTTCGACTTCAACGGCGGCGGCGTTGTTCGTGACTTCCGCGTGAACAACTCCACCATCTACGCCAACCCGCAGCATACGGGTCAACTCTACAGCTCTCAGAGCGGACAAAAGGCCACCGAAGTCAGCGAAGACATGGTGCAGACCTTCTCATTGGGAGCCAGCACCTTCTACAACATTGCCTACGGCAAGAACGTGATGACCCATCGCCAGGCCAACCAGAAGTGGCTCAAGTACGAAGTGTCCAGCTGCCTCATCATCGACTGCGGCAAGGAAGGCCAATTCGTCAAGGGTCTCAACGCCGGGCAAGGTGGCAGCAACCCCGTTTGGGAAATTGAAGGCAACTCCTTCCAGCGCATCGTCGACGGTGCATTCACCGACGTCAGCTCCAAGGAAGAAACCGGAGACGAAGCGGAGCCAGTCACCGATAACGTGGAGGGCGTGGTGGCCTTCGCCGGCGACTATGCCAATGGCGACTTCACCCTGGCCTACTGCCCGCAGGACATCAACTACACAGGCGACCCACGCTGGTTCAGCAACACCATGTACTATGAATTCGAAGCCAACGAATGGATTGCCGGCGACCCGGGACGCATCAGTCCTGACCAAGTGGTCGTTGACGACTTTGAAAACACCATCACCGTCAGCCAGACAGGCCAGAACAACGTGGCACTGCTCTTCCGCTCGGAGAACGTCTACACCGTGCCCAGCGACTTCCGCTACTTCCTCATCTCCGCCAAGGGATTGTCCACCAACGACGGCGACAGCTACCTCTGGTGGCTGAACAACACCAACGACGGCGGACAGTACAAACCCACCGCCATCTTCGAGTATGATGGAGAGACCGTCTTCGCATGGGATGTCAACCTCATTCCCATCGGAGGACAGATAGGCAAGGAAACCACCGAGTTCAAGGACGAGGGTGGCTGGAGCACCACCTTCGGCATGACCTTGGCCGACCCGTCGGTGCCCGCCGTCATTTCCTTCATCGGCTTCGCCAACCAGATTCCGCAAGCCACCGATGAGGCAGAGTATGCATGGGACGCCAACCTCTGGGTTGCCGGCGATCCGGGCCGCATCTCTCCCGACAAGGTGGTCGTTGACGAGACAGCCAACACCATCACCGTGAGCCAGACCGGCGACAACAACGTGGCATTGGTATACAGAACCGACAAGGTGCTTTATGTGAACGACGCCAAGTACTTCGTCATCCAAGGCAAGGGCCTCTCCATCGCCGACACGAAGTCTTACCTCTGGTGGCTGAACAACACGAACAACGGCACCCAGGTAGCGCCGAACATCGCTGTGAAGGACGATGACGGCACCGTCACCCTCGTGTGGACCATCGCCGACACCGGCCTTGGAGCCTCCTTCGAGAGCGGCAAGACCTACCTCGTGGGCAATGCCGGCTGGAACACCACCTTCGGCCTCACCCTCGACGACGAGAGCGTGCCAGCTGTCATCAGCTACATCGGCTACGATGGCATCGACTCCGAAATCGTGAAGCATGCCGAGGAGCTCTACGCAGGCATCACCACCGTTAGAATGGACGTTGAAAACGGCGACATCTACGACCTCCTGGGCCGCAAGGTGACCACTCCGCAGAAGGGCAACATCTACATTCAGAACGGAAAGAAGTTTGTCGTGAAATAATCCATAGGCACACTACAAGGACATCGTGGGGAAATGGCATAAGCCATTTCCCCACTTTTTCACCCTCTTTTCGTCCCAAAAACACTTTTTTCTGACATTTGTCGATGAAAAATGGCGCAGATATGCCTTTTTTTTCTTATTTTTGCAACACACAGAAAAACATTACGCCATGCAGAAATACGCCGACTACATCGAGCAGATAGAAATAGACTCGCTATGGAGTGGGAGACGCCACATCAAATGGGACCTCGACCAGCATGTCAACATCCTCAGCGGAACCAACGGTCAAGGCAAGAGCACCATCATCAACAAGGTTGTAAAGGGGCTTGCCGCCGGTGGTGAATACCCCAGCCACATGCTCAAGGGCGTGCACCTGAAAGTGTATCCCGCTGAAGCGAAATGGATCAGGTATGACGTCATCAGGTCTTTCGACCGCCCGTTAATGAACCTCGACACTTTGGCGAAAATGGACATGAGCCTCGCCACCGAACTCGACTGGCAACTCTTCCAGTTGCAGAGGAAATACCTCGACTACCAAGTGAACATCGGCAACCGCATCATTGAAGTGCTGCAAAGCGGAGCGCCCGATGCAGCGCAACAGGCTCAAGACATCTCCGCACCCAAGAAGCGTTTCCAAGACCTGATGGACGACCTCTTCTCCGACACGGGTAAGAAAATCGTCCGCACCGCCAATGAAATCTTCTTCTCTCAAATAGGTGAGACACTCGTCCCCTACCAACTCTCCAGCGGTGAGAAACAGATGCTTGCCATCCTCCTCACCGTCCTGATACAAGACAACAAGCCCTCAGTGCTCTTCATGGACGAGCCAGAAGTGAGTCTCCACATCGAATGGCAGAAGCGCCTCATCGACATGGTGCTTGAACTGAACCCGAATGTCCAGATCATCCTCACCACCCACTCCCCTGCCGTCGTGATGAACGGCTGGGTGGACAACGTGACAGAAGTCTCCGACATCACCGACAGTTTCTGACACTCTTCAAGCCGTTTCCACGAACTTTCAGGAAAATGCCCAAACGCCTAACAGACAATCTCAACTCAGACTATTTCAACGCTGCCAACAAGTTGAAGCCGAAGACAGCGCGTCGTCGCATCGTGGCCTACGTGGAGAGCTACGACGACATCTATTTCTGGCGCACCGTTCTCAGCGAGTTTGAAGATGAGACACTTTATTTCGAGGTGATGCTTCCATCGAAGGTGAACTTGTCGAAAGGCAAGAAACAGGTGCTGATGAACCTCATAGGCGACAACGTGGGAGAGGACATGATAGCATGCGTGGATGCCGATTACGACTTCCTGGTGCAAGGCGTGACGAAGACCTCAGACAAAATCATCCACAATCCCTACGTCTTCCACACCTATGTCTATGCCATCGAAAACTATCAATGCTACGCTCCCTCGCTGCATAACGTATGTGTCATGGCCACCCTCAACGACCATATGATTTTCAATTTCGAGGAATACCTGCGGCAATTCTCCCAAGCCATCTTCCCACTCTTCGTATGGAGCATCTGGTACTATCGCTCCCCAAAATACACCGATTTCTCCATCACCGATTTCAACAGGGTGATAGAGACCGGCCATTTCACCCTGGCAAGAGCGGCCGAGGGCATTGCCAACGTCCGTCACAAGGTGGGAAGGAAAATCATACAACTACAAAGGGAGAATCCAGACGCGAAAGAGTCTTACCTTGCCTTGAAAGAGGAGTTGAAAGAACTCGGTGTCTCTCCCGACAGCACCTATCTCTACATCCAGGGGCATCACCTATACGACAACGTGGTGTCACCCATGCTGGGCAAGGTGTGCGACAAGTTGCGTCGGGAACGCGAGATGGAAATCCACAACAAGGCTATCCACAACACACAGATGCGGAACGAACTGTCGTGTTACCAACACAGCGTTGAGAGTGTCACTGCCATGTTGAAAAAGAACACCGGCTATGTGAAATCGAAACCTTACGCCAAACTGAAGGCCGACTTGGAACATTACCTCTCCTCCCTTTCTCCCACGGTGGAGCCCACCGAAGAAGAATCTCAACAACCCCCAAAAGAATGATGCCATGGAAATGAAAACCGCATCCATCGAGACTGCACGCCTGCTGCGCAAGCACCGTTTCAACGAACCTACCACGAGTTATTACGATGCCGACGGCATCCTGCGCACAGTGACTCAAGAAGAAGCCGCCTGTTGGAACAGCCCCACCTACGACAAGAGCGTACGCCACAAGGTGTATGCCGCCCCCACGCTGGCCTTGGCTCAGCAATGGCTTCGCGAGAAGAAACGTTACGACGTGCTAGTGGATCGCGACTATCTTTTCGGCAAGGTGGGCAAGTACTTCGCCAAAATCATACGTTTGAAAGACGGGGCCATCAGCGAGACTGCGCATTGCCGCAGTTACGAGAAAGCGTTGGAGTATGGCATCAAGAAAGCGCTGCGCACGATGTGAAGGAGAGTTATTTTATCAGACAGGTAGGTGGTTTTAGGTGGTGATAGGTGGCTCTTACAAAATCATAGCGGGCGGGCACAAGACCCGCCCCTACGACTTCGGGGGATTTGAAGCTCCCTATTTTTTAATTTTTAATTTTCAATCTTCAATCTTCAATCTTCAATCTTCAATTTACAAAGGATATTCGTCGAAAGCATAGAGTACTGTGGAGAGATATCGTTCACCCGTGTCGGGGAGAAGTACGACGATGTTCTTGCCCTTGTTTTCCGGTCTGGCAGCCACCTGTGCAGCAGCGAATGCGGCGGCTCCCGATGAAATGCCCACGAGCAGTCCCTCCGTCCTTGCCAACAAGCGTCCCGTGCGAATGGCATCGTCGTTCTCTACATCCACCACCTCGTCGATGATGTCGGCGTCGTAAGTGGCAGGCACGAATCCCGCTCCGATGCCCTGAATCTTGTGTGGTCCGCTCTTACCGCCGTTGAGCACAGGCGATGAAAGGGGTTCCACCGCGATGACCTTCACCTCTGGATTTCGCTCTTTGAGCAGTTTTCCCACACCGGAGATGGTGCCACCTGTTCCCACTCCAGCTACGAAGATATCCACTTTCCCGTCAGTATCATCCCAGATTTCACGTCCTGTGGTGAGATAGTGTTTTTCAGGATTCGAAGCGTTCTCGAATTGTTGGAGTATGATGCTTCCCGGAATGGCATCCCTCAGTTCCTGTGCAGCCTTGATGGCCCCAGGCATTCCATCCTTTCCGCTGGTGAGCCTGACCTCCGCACCGTATGCCTTGACGAGGTTTCTCCTTTCCACGCTCATGGTTTCCGGCATGGTGAGTATGAGTTTGTAGCCCTTGACCGCCGAGACGAGTGCCAGTCCTACGCCTGTGTTTCCGCTGGTTGGTTCGATGATGGTGCCACCGGGTTTTAGCAGTCCCTTCTTCTCGGCATCCTCTATCATTGCGAGTGCTATGCGGTCTTTGACGCTCCCGCCAGGGTTGAAATATTCCACTTTGGCCACCACGGGCTTTTCAAGTCCTTTTTCAGCCGAGAATTTGTTGAGTTCCAACAATGGTGTTCCACCTATGAGTTCTGTCAATACATTTGCTATTTTTGCCATGGTTATCTGTTTTTTGATGATTGTTTCTGGAGTTAAAGGGACATGTGTTCACTTCTCCTGATTTTGGCATCGTTGCCATACTACTTCAGACCCTTTTTCACGTCCCATTTTTCTTACTACCTAAAGTTGAGTGATGTTATATCAGATGGCCTTGAAAGCGTCTTCGAGTGCCTCGATGATGTCGTCGATGTTTTCTATGCCGATGCTGAGTCTGATGGTCGAGGGATAGATGTGCTGCTGCTCCAACTCCTCAGGCGACATCTGTGAGTGCGTGGTTGTGGCAGGGTGTATGACGAGCGACTTCACATCAGCCACGTTGGCAAGAAGCGAGAAGATTCTCAGGTTGTCGATGAAGGCCCATGCCTCTTTCTCCCCTCCCTTGACCTCGAAGGTGAAGATGGATCCAGCCCCGTTGGGATAGAGTTTCTTGTAGAGTTCATGGTCGGGATGCGAGGGCAGTGCGGGATGGTTCACCTTTGCCACCTTTGGATGCTTTGCGAGGAAGTCCACCACCTTGAGTGTGTTCTCCACATGACGCTCCACCCTGAGGCTTAAGGTTTCCAGTCCCTGGAGCAGAATCCATGCGTTGAATGGGCTGATGGCCGCTCCTGTGTCTCTCAGGATGACGGCACGTATGCGTGTAACGAATGCCGCCGGTCCCGCCACGTCGGCGAAGACGGCACCATGGTAGCTGGGGTCAGGCTTGGCCAATGTGGGGAACTTGTCGGCATTGGCCTTCCAGTCGAAATTCCCAGAATCGACGATGACTCCTCCGAGGGAACTGCCATGCCCGCCTATGAACTTGGTGGCAGAGTGTACGACGATGTCGGCTCCGTGCTCAATGGGTCGGATGAGGTATGGCGTCCCGAAGGTGTTGTCGATGATGAGTGGTATGTTGTGGCGGTGTGCGATTTCCGCCAGTTTGTCGATGTCTGTGACGTCGGAGTTGGGGTTTCCGAAGGTCTCGGCATAGATGGCTTTGGTCTCAGAAAGTATGGCCTCCTCGACAGCCTTGAAGTCCGACACGTTGACGATGGTGTTTTTCACCCCTTGGCTTGCCAGTGTGTGTGTGATAAGGTTGAAGGAACCTCCGTAGAGGTTGTCAGCGGCCACGAGATGGTCTCCCGGGAGGAGTATGTTTTGTAGGGAATAAGTGATGGCAGCAGCTCCTGAAGCCACGGCGAGTCCTGCGACGCCCCCCTCGAGTGCAGCGACACGGCCTTCGAACACACCTTGCGTGGAGTTGGTGAGTCTTCCGTAGATGTTTCCGCTGTCACGCAGTCCGAATCTGTCGGCTGCGTGTTGAGAGTTGCGGAAGACGTAGGATGTAGTTTGGTAGATGGGCACAGCGCGTGCGTCGGTAGCCGGGTCGGCCTGTTCTTGTCCCACATGAAGTTGCAGGGTCTCGAATCGATAGTTTTTCTTACTCATGATGCTATGTTTTTTGTTGTTGAATAATCTTCCTTTTGGGTTATGTTGTATTTCGTTGGCAAAGGTACGGCGGAAAAATGGTGTAGGAAATAACACAATGGGGTCATATCGACTACCACGAATATGGTATTTGTGGTTGAAAGGGGGTGAAAAAGGTGGAAAATGACATTTATTAACATAAATTATTACGTGAAATGCCGCTTTTTTTCCAATTTAAATTAATTTTGCGTGTGAAAGCGACAATTGATTATTTTATATAAAGTTAGTATGAGTATTCCTGTAGTTTTTTGGCTTGTTCCCATTGCCTCGGTGTGCGCATTGGGCATGGCCTGGTTTTTCTTCAAGCAAATGATGCAAGAAGAAGAGGGCACACCTCGTATGGCAGAAATTGCCGAGTATGTTCGTCGTGGCGCCATGGCTTATCTGAAACAACAGTACCGTGTTGTCCTGATTGTCTTCATTGTCTTGGCCATCATTTTCGCTTTCATGGCCTATGTGCTCCATGTTCAGAATGAGTGGGTGCCTTTCGCTTTCCTTACGGGTGGTTTCTTCAGCGGCCTAGCCGGATTCTTCGGTATGAAGACGGCGACCTACGCCTCAGCCCGCACCGCCAATGCCGCTCGCAAGAGCATGGACCGCGGTTTGCGCGTGGCTTTCCGCAGTGGTGCCGTGATGGGTTTGGTGGTGGTAGGCCTCGGCCTGCTCGACATCGCCCTTTGGTACCTCATCCTCAACGCCTTCCTGGAGGACACCTCCAACAAGTTGATCATCATCACCACCACGATGCTTACCTTCGGCATGGGTGCGTCCACGCAGGCGTTGTTCGCTCGTGTGGGCGGTGGCATCTACACGAAGGCAGCCGACGTGGGAGCCGACCTGGTGGGCAAGGTTGAGGCCAACATCCCAGAAGACGACCCGCGCAACCCGGCCACCATCGCCGACAACGTGGGCGACAACGTGGGCGACGTCGCCGGCATGGGCGCCGACCTTTACGAGAGCTATTGCGGCAGCATCCTCTCCACCGCCGCCCTTGGTGCCACAGCCTTCGCCGCCGTCCCCGCCATGCAGGTGAAAGCCGTGATTGCCCCGATGATCATCGCCGCCGTGGGCATCTTCCTCTCACTCATCGGCATCTTCATAGTTCGCACGAAAGAAGGTGCGACGATGAAGGACCTGCTCCACTCGCTTGGTGTCGGCACGAATGCCTCCGCCATCCTCATCGCCATTGCCTCATTCGTCATCCTTTATCTATTACAAATTGAGAATTGGCTTGGTGTCTCCTTGTCCGTGGTCACCGGTCTGGTGGCAGGTGTCATCATCGGTCAAGGCACGGAATACTACACCTCTCATAGTTACAAGCCGACGCAGCGCATCGCCGAGTCATCGCAGACAGGTTCTGCCACGGTGATCATCAAAGGCATCGGCACGGGCATGATTTCCACGATGATTCCCGTGGTGACCATCTCTGTAGCCATCATCCTGAGTTATCTCTGCGCCAATGGTTTCAGTCTGAAAATGGACGCCATCAGCATGTCGCATGGCCTTTATGGCATCGGCATCGCCGCCGTGGGCATGCTCTCCACCTTGGGCATCACGCTGGCCACCGACGCCTATGGCCCCATCGCCGACAACGCCGGCGGCAATGCCGAGATGAGCGAATTGGAACCGGAGGTACGCAAGCGCACCGACGCCCTTGACGCCCTTGGCAACACCACCGCCGCCACCGGCAAGGGTTTCGCCATCGGTTCTGCAGCCCTCACCGCCCTGGCCCTTCTTGCCTCCTATGTGGAAGAGGTGAAGATTGCCATGGAGCGCACGTTGAACGAAGCCGGAGAATTTGTCTCCGAAACGTATGGAGCCATCAATCCCTCCACAGCCGACATAGCACAATTCATGGATTATTTCCAGGTGAACCTGATGAACCCGAAGGTATTGGTAGGTGCTTTCATCGGTGGCATGGCAGCCTTCCTGTTCTGCGGCCTCACCATGGGAGCCGTGGGTCGTGCAGCCCAGTCGATGGTGGAAGAGGTACGTCGCCAGTTCCGCGAAATCAAGGGCATCCTTGAAGGCAAAGGCACTCCCGACTACAGCCGCTGCGTGGAGATTTCCACCCGCAGTGCCCAGCATGAGATGATATTCCCGTCACTGCTTGCCATTGCCATCCCCATCGTCGTGGGCATCCTCCTCGGCGTCGCCGGTGTGATGGGCTTGTTGGTAGGTGGTTTGACTGCCGGTTTCACACTCGCCGTATTCATGGCCAACGCTGGTGGAGCCTGGGACAACGCCAAGAAGATGGTTGAAGAGGGCAACTTCGGCGGCAAGGGTTCCGCCTGTCACAAAGCCACCATCGTGGGCGACACCGTGGGCGACCCGTTCAAGGACACCTCCGGCCCGAGCCTTAACATCCTCATCAAATTGATGTCCATGGTGAGCATTGTCATGGCAGGTCTGACCATTGCCTGCGGCATGTAAACAGGAGTGAAAGGGAAGTTAAAGAGGAGTTAAAGAGGAGTTAAAGGGAAGTTAAAGAGGAGTTAAAGGGACAATTGTCTTGCTTGTATAGGGCAAAGTCAAGTCTGCCCTGCCGAGACTCCGTCGACAATCGTTCGAAACTCTGTTCACTTTTTCAGCCTTCCTTCACACTTCAATGTCTTTACTTTCAAAAGTTAAGTCAAAGAAACAACCAACAAGGGCGATGGGAGCCTCACTGCTCTCATCGCCCTTGGAGTTTATTCAGAGTAACCGAAAAAGTCGGATTAATTGGAGTAATCTCCCCTTCAATTATTCCAAAAAGCCATTGTTTTCTGCCATAAAAACGTTGCTTGATGTAGTTTTAACAAAAATTACCACTCTAAAACTTTATAATATGTGGAAGATTTGTATTTTTGCAAAAAAATTGTGAACAGTCCAATTTGCACGTCATTCATTCAAAGAAATAGTGGTCACTTTTCAATATGGAATGTAATGGGAATGATATGCATGGGAAACGAATCAAAATAAAGAAATGAGCACATCAGACGACTATAGAAGCAGTTCCAGCAGTTCCTCTTCACACAGCGGTTCCTCTTCTGGACACCATCATCATCATCACAGCAGTCACCATGGCAAGAAAAAGAAGCATATGGATGACTCCGACCGTTTCAAGAAGCATGGTTTGTCTTCCATCCGTCGTCGCAAGATTTTAGGCAAGATTGTTTGGTGGCTTATGGTGTTGGCAGCCTTGGCAGTGATCATAGGCATCATTATTGTTTACACCCAAGTACCTGCAAAACATTTTAAATAAACGATGTTTCAGTCGTAATAAGCAAACGTATTTCATTCGTATTCCATACAAGCGTGAAGGCCAAGGAGACTTCCTTGGCCTTCACGCTTGCATAGGTTTGAAGAAGAGGGCGAGGTGCTCACTTGGTCACCCTGAACCAGTCGGCCTCCACCCATCCCCTGTCGGTGTTTCCGGCAGGTTCCACGCTGACGAATCCCATTTTGGCACCAATCCATTTGCCTTCTCGCATTTTGAAATCCTCTCCGGCATCCTTGAACTTTTTCCCATCAAGGCTGTATGAGAACTTGCACATGCCATTGTCCACCCTCATCCTCAGGTAGATGTCAAGATGTATGGCGGGTTTGTAGTCCGTCTTGTCTTCCTCAGTGGGTTTGAAGGTGGCGATGTCGACGATGTTCTCTGGTTTGCCCTTGTCGGCCGACAAGCAAGTCACCCGTTGCAAGACAAACTCTTTCCCCACCCTCTTTGCCATGAGGGCTGAATAGTCGAGTCCTTGCATGATGACGCCCCCCGCCTGGTTCTCAGCCTTGCACGTGACGCGAATCTTCGCCGTGGCGGTGAATTGGTCTGCCGGTGTTTTCTGCAAGAGCATGTTGGGCACGTCCCACATGTTGGCAGCCTCCTTGTCATGCTTGAAATTGAAGATTCTGAAAGTGCCGAAGGTGGTAGGCATGCCGAAAGTCTGGTCGTAGTTGGCTTGCCACTGCCATTGCAAGCCCATGGCAGGAGTGCTGAATTCGTCGCTCTCCACGGGATTGACCACCTTCCATGGTGCACGTGTCTTTGGTTTTCGATAGGTGATGACAGGTTCTCCGCAGTAGTCGCCATCCTTGTCCACTCCCATGACGGGCCAGTTGTCCTTCCAGTTGACAGGTTGCAGATGCACCACCCGTCCGTAACATTCCTTGTCTTGGAAATGCAGGAACCAGTCCTCGCCCATGGCCGTATGCACCCATCCACCTTGGTGTGGCCCGTTCACGTTGGTCTTTCCCTGTGCCAGCACCACTTTGTGCTCGTAGGGCCCATAGGGCGACTTTGCCCTCATGGCAAGTTGGAAACCAGTGGGCACACCTCCCGCCGGACACATGATCCAGTACCACCCGTCGCGTTTGTAGAACTTAGGTCCCTCACAGGTACGGTTCTCTGTTCCATTGCCGTCGAAAACGATGACGGGTTGCGAGATGGCGCGTGTGCCGTCGGCCGACAATTCCCTCACGGTGAGCACTGACGCGAACCTAGCCCTGCTGTTGGCCCATCCGTTCACGAGATAGCATCGTCCGTCATCATCCCATAGCGGGCAGGTATCGATGATGCCTTTCCCCGGTATGACACATAGCGGTTCGCTCCATTCCCCTGCCGGGTCCTTGGCCTTCACCATGAAAGCGCCATAGTCGGGGTCTCCCCAATAGATATAGAACTCTCCATCATGGTAACGGATGCTTGGCGCCCAAATGCCATTGCCATGGCTGGGTTTGTCAAACACTTCACGGGGTTTGAGTTCCTTGACGGCATAGCCAATGATTTCCCAATTGACCAAGTCGCGTGAGTGCAGTATGGGAAGTCCCGGAATGCACTGGAAGGAACTGGCAGTAAGGTAATAGTCGTCTCCCACGACACATACGTCGGGGTCGCTGTAGTCGGCATTGATGACTGGGTTGGTGTACGTACCGTCGCCGTTGTCCGGCGCCCATGCCTGCGAGCGGTAGTCGCCTTGTGCCTGCATGGCGAGAGGCAACATCAGCATTGCAATGATTTCAAGTAGTTGTTTCATGATTTGTGGTTTTTAGTATGGTTGTTTTTTATTCTAAGCTATATGATTCACTTGTATTCCCCATCAAACTGCATAAATAGTTCTTAAACATATAATTACCATTTAATTAATCATAAATTTCAAGCCATTTCATTTCGTGCAACAATTAATGAAAAATACGTGATAATTCTTGGACGAGCCGAGCGGCAAAGCCGAGCGCGTGTTAAGACAAGAATGCCATTGGAGAGATTGTTTACCATGGATATTTCAAGCTAAGCATAAATGGTATTGTCCTTTCCGGCACGTCACGCGCATGGTGTCAAACCTTCCCCGGGTGCGTTGCGCCACGGCGAGTGCCACCCATCCCATCGTGCATCGCAGGTTGACTTCTACACAGGGATGGATTTTCCGGTGGCCTTTCTCCTCCACCAGCATCATATCCACCCCCAGCGCCCCATTGTAACCGGCGAACGTCTCTGCAAGTAGTGCTTCCAATGCGGGAACGAGTGGCCGCACGACTTCCAACGGAATTTCCTTTTCCAACAGTCCCCATTTCTCTTCCTCCGCAGCCAGCACGTTGCCCGAATACGCCCCATTGCGCGTATCGAAGAGCGAGAGGCCTTCGTATCGCACCACCCCATCCTCGGCCATGAACTCCATTGCGAAATCCATCAGCCTATGATATCCATGCTCTACGATGACGCAGCCCTGGTGTGCCAGCACATTGCGCAGGAATCCCTCGAGGTTGTCATCAAGTTCTGTCTCGACGAAGCGCACCCCCCTTCCACTGCAGCTCCAAGGAGCCTTGCACACGATGGCTCCCTCTTGCGAAAGCCATTGCCGCACCTCATCCAAGCTGTTGGCTTCAAGACGCTTTCCCACCATGTCGGGCAACGTGTCCACCAAGTGTCGCAACAACGGGATGGTGGTCCTTCTGTGTGAGAGCATCCTCACCCTTTCCACTTCCCCTGTCGTGGGCAGGCTGCCGGCAGGGACACCAGCACGCAGCAATTGGTGGCGCAAGGCCATGTCCCATCCCCACGGTCTGATTTCAAGGTGTTCATGGCTTTTGACGACATCAGGTAGCTGGCTCCAGGAAACGAACGCCACCTTGGGGAGGAATTCCCCGAATGGTGCGGCCGCCCTTTCCATCGCCGTGACGTCATCCACCAATATGGAGTCGCCCTCATTAGCCCAGAAGGCGGGCAAGAACCCTAGTCCCTCCCGCATCCCCCTTCCTGCTGCTGGAGGAGTGAAACCCTCGCCTCCGTATGCCATGGCAAGGTCGTGCTCCGGGTTATAAATATGCGTCAGCATCATCTTTCATCATCTTTCGGGAAGCATCTCTTTCAAGTAGCCTGCCAGGGAATTGCGCTCATAACAACTTGACAATCAGCACATTTTACAAGCGCAAAGATGCCACCCTATTCATGGATGTCCTGAATGATGGTGTAAAGATACGAAAAAAAACAAGAAAAAGGCGAAAGGAACGTGAATTATTTAAACCCATACTCCTCACGCATCCATCATATCTGCTACCGATGAACGCGTGAGGAGGAGAAAGCACCAAGTACTTGGAGTAGAATGCACCAAGAACCTTGAGAGGCGACGCACATGCATCGCCCCTCAACATTTATCTGGATTTGACAAATTTGCGTGAGCCGTTGGCATCTTGTATGACATAGACACCTTTTGGCAAACTTCTCAATACGTTGGCGTATTCTTGCTCACCAGGAGTCGTGCTCCAACGCCTCACGCAAACACCTCCCAAGGTGCTGATGGTGATTCCTTTCACCGGAGCGACATCTTGCTGCCTTACAGCAGTGGCATAGTCGGTGAGCGGCAGCCAACGCTTGCCGTTCAATTCCCTATAAAAGGCACTTATCTCATAGCCTTCAGAGAAATCGGCCTTGGTGTCAGGGATGAAATAGCGATAGGTCATCTGCTGGCCATCATAGATGGACGTAAGTTGGTGAGAAAGGTATGTTTTGCCTTTATTGCTGATGCAAATCCGCAAGGAGTCTTCAAAGTTGTTTTCTGAAGGGTTGCAGATGGTGAACTCAAAAGTCTTCCCTCCATTTTGGCCTGTCACTTCCTTGATGCCATCGAGCAGGTAGAGGTGGGTGTCGAGTTTGTGTGATGGCAGGACGTGGAAGGTGAAAGTCCCGTTTTCCACGGTCACGGGCACACGGTTGGGTGCATTGTCCCATCCTCTTACCCATGGTGCGCTTTCATTTTCTCTCGAAACGATGCTCATCTCATATTCACCATTTCCCAATGTCGATGGCAGGGTGAAAAATCCCCTGAAATACCTCATCCTGCCACCATCTGGGAAAGATTGGCTGCGTAATACAGTTGGCGAGACAGCTTGCAACACGCCGTCACGATAGAACCCAACTGAACAATCTATTGAAGCCCCAAAGAAACTTACCAACTTGACAACACTGTTCACATATACGCTGTTTCTAGCAACGACGGTGCTGGCATAAGGGTCGTCGCCCACGAACAAGGTGGTGTCCACCACCAGAGCGATGGGGTCGAAGTCGGAATCGGAAAGCCCCTGCATGGGAACGCAATCGGTGACCATGGCCTGCCTATGATGATAGCATACACCCCCCACGCCCGGGTTTGTGCCGTTGCCTTGGTTGAGCAGATTGAGGTCCACCCAACGTATCTGGTAGTCTTCCCCATGTCCGTAATTGGCGTGAAATAGCGATGTCCCGTCATGGCCATCGACGACAAACATATGCCCGGCCAAACTCTTGTCGGGTTCGCTATGGTCTCCCCTGTAGAATACCGGATGCCCTTCATCCAATTCCTTGCATAGCATTTCCATCCATTCAGCAGTGGAATAGTAACAACGTCGAAGATACCTTGACTGGGGCGAGAGGTGAAGATAATGCTGCAGTCCCCACATCATGCTGGGATAATTGTAAGGTGAACTGCCATTAGTCATATAATGCATTTTCATCGCGGCCCCCACCACGCGCATCAGGTTGGCCACTGCCTCCTTCTCCGTTTCCGAAGCCTGTGCACCATATCTCGGCTGGATGTGCTGCCAGTCGATGGCGCATGCGTCCAAGTCAACGTCCACGTTTCCATATTTCACATGGCCAGTTCCTTTCAACGGGAACTGGTAATAATAGAAAATCTGCGCCATGGCCGTAGCACCGCATCCTGTCAACGCTTTGTTTCCATTCGCCAGCGACGGGCAGAAAATATTGTATGGATAGCCTTGAGACCATACGGCATCTACCATATATCCATTTGCCGACGACTGTGCCGAAATATGATTGGCACTCAATAGTGTAACGAAAAGAAGTAATAGCTTTTTCATCAGTCAAGAATGTTGGTTTAGCATATAGAGTAACACAGCCCCCATTTTCTATCAGCAATGGCGAAAAAAACATGGTCATTTGGCAGTTTCTTTTTCATAGACAGGCAGAAACATGGCGATAGGGAAAGCAGGTGTTGCAGTGATTGCACCTACAACCCATAAAAAACGCAAAAAACATGCATATTTTGCAATCTATACTTTGCAATTTGACAAAAAAATGCTACCTTTGCCAAAACTTAGCAATAGGGATATCTTGGATTGTTGTTCCAAAAAGCCAACAGGGAGCATCACAGCATCAAGAGAAGTCAGAAACAAATCAGAATGGAAGCCTTTTTCCGCACTCACACCTACCTTGTGGAGCACACCACCGCCCCTGTCCGTCGCGGCCTCATGGACGAGATAGACTGGAACGACCGTCTCATCGGCATCAAGGGCACCCGTGGCGTGGGCAAGACGACTTTCCTTCTGCAATATGCCAAAGAGCACTACAACACGCGTGACAAGCAATGCCTTTATGTGAACATGAACAACTTCTATTTCCAGGAGCATGGCATAGAGGAGTTTGCCGGTGAGTTCTACCGCAAAGGCGGCAAGGTGCTTCTTGTAGACCAGGTCTTCAAGCAACCCAACTGGAGCGAGGACCTTCGCAAGTGCTACGACAACTATCCCGACCTGCACATCGTGTTCACGGGTTCGAGTGTGATGCGCCTGAAGGAGGAGAACCCCGAACTCAACGGCATCGTCAAGAGTTACAATCTCCGCGGCTTCTCTTTCCGCGAGTTTCTCAACCTTCAGACAGGCAACAACTTCCGCCCTTACACGCTTGACGAGATTCTGTCCGACCATGAGCACATCATCAAGTCGATTCTCCCGAAGGCACGCCCCCAGGAATACTTCCAGGACTACCTGCACCATGGGTTCTATCCGTTCTTCCAAGAGCGTCGCAACTATTCGGAGAACCTGCTCAAGACGATGAACATGATGACAGAAGTTGACATCCTGCTCATCAAGCAGATAGAGTTGAAATACCTCACCCGCATCAAGCGGTTGTTCTACGAGATGGCCGTGGACGGCCCGAAGGCCCCCAACGTGAGCCAGCTGGCCATCGACATCGACACGAGCCGCGCCACGGTGATGAACTACATCAAATACCTGGCCGACGCCCGTCTGATCAACATGATCTACCCTTTGGGGCAGTCGTTCCCGAAGAAGCCGTCCAAGGTGATGCTGCACAACCCCAACCTGATGTATGCCATCTATCCGAGCAAGGTGGAGCAGCAAGACGTGATGGAGACGTTCTTCGTCAATTCCCTTTGGAAGGACCACAAGGTGAACCAGGCAAGCCACGACACCGCCTACCAGGTAGACGGTCATTTCCGCTTCATCGTCAGCGACGCCCTTCACAGCCCTACGAGGCAGCCGCCGCCCGGCACCATCAGCTTCCGCTACAACACGGAGGTGGGCAAAGACGACCAACTACCGTTGTGGCTTTTGGGCTTTCTCTATTAAGTCAACAAACATGAGACAAACATCATATCATTTTTAACCTTTTATTATAACAATGGCAAAGGAAAAAAAATTCATCACATGTGATGGCAACGAGGCTGCCGCACACATCAGCTACATGTTTAGCGAAGTGGCTGCCATCTATCCCATCACGCCATCATCGCCCATGGCAGAGCACGTGGACGAGTGGGCCGCTCGTGGCCGCAAGAACCTTTGGGGACAAACCGTCTTTGTACAGGAAATGCAATCGGAGGCCGGTGCCGCCGGCGCCGTGCATGGCTCCCTGCAAGCCGGTGCTTTGACCACCACCTTCACCGCCTCACAAGGCTTGCTTCTGATGATTCCGAACATGTACAAGATTGCCGGTGAGTTGCTCCCCTGTGTGTTCGACGTGTCGGCACGTACGCTTGCTTCCCACTCGCTTTGCATCTTCGGCGACCACCAGGATGTCATGGCCTGCCGCCAGACCGGCTTCGCCATGCTTTGCGAAGGCTCTGTCCAAGAGGTCATGGACCTCACCGCAGTGGCACACCTTGCCTCACTGAAGACCTGCGTGCCCTTCATCAACTTCTTCGATGGTTTCCGCACCTCTCATGAGTACCACAAGATCGAGCGTCTTGACAACGAGGACATCCTGCCCTTGGTTGACGAGGCCGACATCAAGCGTTTCCGCGACCGTGCCCTCACTCCTGAGCGCCCTGTCACCCGCGGTACCGCCGAGAACCCCGAGACATTCTTCACCCACCGCGAGGCTTGCAACCAATATTACGATGCAGTCCCCGAGGTTGTGGAGGAATACCTGCAGAAAATCAGCGAGATCACCGGCCGCGAGTATCACCTGTTCTCCTACTACGGAGCAGAGGATGCCGACCGCATGGTCATCCTGATGGGTTCTGCCACCGACGCCGCTCGCGAGGCCATCGACCATCTCAACGCCAATGGCGAGAAGGTGGGCATGCTGAGCGTGCACCTCTATCGTCCCTTCTCCATCAAGCACCTGCTGGCCTCCGTGCCCAAGTCGGTGAAACGCATCGCCGTTCTCGACCGCACGAAGGAGCCAGGAGCAGAGGGCGAGCCTCTCTACATGGATGTGAAGTCGGCTTACTATGACGTGGAGGACCGTCCTCTCATCGTCGGCGGCCGCTACGGTCTGGGTTCTCACGACACCACTCCGGCACAGATCATCTCCGTCTTCAACAACCTGGCCATGCCAGAGCCGAAGAACCATTTCACCATCGGCATCGTCGACGACGTGACCTTCACCTCGCTCCCCGTCGTTCCCGAAATCGCTTTGGGCGGCAAGAGTATGTACCAAGCCAAGTTCTACGGCCTCGGAGCCGACGGCACGGTGGGTGCCAACAAGAACTCAGTGAAAATCATCGGCGACAACACCGACAAGTATTGCCAGGCATACTTCTCCTATGACTCGAAGAAGTCGGGTGGTTTCACCTGTTCACACCTGCGTTTCGGCGACGAGCCCATCCGCTCCACCTACCTGGTGACCACGCCGAACTTCGTGGCTTGCCACGTGCAGGCCTACCTCCACATGTATGACGTGACACGTGGCTTGCAGAAGAACGGCACCTTCCTGCTCAACACCATCTTCGAGGGTGAGGAGCTGGCACGCTTCATGCCCAACAAGGTGAAGCGCTACTTCGCAGAGAACAACATCACCGTCTACACCATCAACGCCACGAAGATTGCCCAGGAAATCGGCCTCGGCAACCGCACGAACACCATCCTGCAGTCGGCCTTCTTCCGCATCACCCAGGTGATTCCCGAGGAGCTCGCCGTGGAGCAGATGAAGAAGTTCATCGTGAAGTCTTATGGCTCTAAAGGCCAGGACATCATCGACAAGAACTATGCTGCTGTCGACCGTGGTGGCGAGTACAAGGAATTTGTCATCGACCCCGCATGGGCCAACCTTCCCGACGACGCTGTCGTTGAGGACGACGCTCCCGCATTCGTCAAGGAGGTGGTACGCCCCATCAACGCCCAGGCTGGCGACCTGCTTCCTGTGAGCGTTTACACCAAGTTCGGCACCACCGACGGTTCTTGGGAAGTGGGCACCGCTGCTTATGAGAAGCGTGGTGTGGAAGCCTTCGTTCCTGTATGGAACCTCGACAACTGTATCCAGTGCAACCAGTGTGCATACATCTGTCCACACGCTGCCATCCGTCCGTTCGTCCTCACCGACGAGGAGTTGGCAGGCTACCAAGGCAAGACCATCGAGATGAAGGCCCCGAAGGCCATGAAGGGCATGCACTTCGCCATCCAGGTGTCCGTGCTCGACTGCCTCGGCTGCGGCAACTGCGCCGACATCTGCCCGGGCAACCCGAAGTTGGGCAAGGCCCTTACCATGGCTCCGTTCAATCCCGATGCCGAGGCAATGAAGCAAGAGGCAGCCAACTGGGAATACTGCGTGAAGAACGTGAAGTCGAAGCAAGACTTGGTAGACATCAAGAGCAACGTGAAGAACTCACAGTTCGCACAGCCGCTCTTCGAGTTCTCCGGTGCTTGTGCCGGTTGCGGTGAGACACCTTACGTGAAACTCATCTCCCAACTCTTCGGCGACCGTGAGATGATTGCCAACGCCACCGGTTGCTCATCCATCTACTCCGCCTCCATCCCCTCCACTCCTTACACGAAGAACGAGAAGGGTCAAGGCCCCGTGTTCAACAACTCCCTCTTCGAGGACTTCTGCGAGTTCGGTCTTGGCATGGCCCTCGGTGTGAAGAAGATGAAGGAGCGCCTGACGAAGCTGCTTGTCGAGGCCACCGCTTTCGACGAGTGCCCCGAGGAGTTCAAGGCTCTTGTCCAGGAATGGATTGAGAAGCGCGAGGACGCCGAGGAGACAAAGCGTCTGGCCGCCCTCATGAAGCCCTACATCGACAAGGCTGCCGAATGCGGTTGCGAGACCTGCAAGGAGTTGAAGACCCTCGACCACTACCTGGTGAAGCGCTCACAGTGGATTATCGGCGGCGACGGTGCCTCCTACGACATCGGCTACGGCGGTCTCGACCATGTCATCGCTTCCGGCGAGGATGTGAACATCCTGGTGCTCGACACCGAGGTGTACTCCAACACCGGCGGCCAGGCATCTAAGGCCACTCCGCTTGGCGCCATCGCACAGTTTGCAGCTCAAGGCAAGCGCATCCGCAAGAAGGACCTTGGCATGATCGCCACCACCTACGGTTATGTGTATGTGGCACAGATTGCCATGGGCGCCGACCATGCACAGTGCCTCAAGGCCATCCGCGAGGCAGAGGCATGGCACGGACCTTCCATCATCATCGCCTACGCACCATGTATCAACCACGGTCTGAAGGCCAAGGGCGGCATGGGCAAGAGCCAGGCCGAGGAGAAGCGCGCCGTGGAGTGTGGCTACTGGCACCTCTGGCGTTACAACCCAGCCCTCATCGAGGAGCAGAAGAACCCGTTCTCACTCGACTCGAAAGAGCCTGACTGGAGCAAGTTCCACGACTTCCTCTTGGGCGAGGTTCGCTACCTGTCGGTGAAGAAGGCTTATCCCGAGGAGGCAGAGGAACTCTTCGCAGAGGCCCAGCGCATGGCACAAATCCGTTACAAGTCCTACGTGCGCAAGACACAGGAAGACTGGACGGAATAAGCCTGACGAATGGTCGTGACAAGCGACGACCAAAAGATGATAAATTTCCCGCCAGCAATCTTGCTGGCGGGATTTTCATCCCTACACCTTATTAATATACTCAAGTAAGGGTAAATGAAGTGTGAAGAGGTTAAAGAAAGTCATCATACGTCCCTTTAACTCCTCTTTAACTCCTCTTTAACTCTAATTCCTATATATCATATGGACAACCGTTTGATTATTTTAGGCACGGGCAATGCGATGGTGACCCGCTGCTTCAACACCTGTTTCATCCTTGAAAGCGGCGACAACCGCTTGATGGTGGATGCCGGAGGCGGCAATGGCATATTGAAACAGATGATGGCCGCCGGGGTGGAATTCTCAACCATCCATCACCTTTATCTCACCCATGCTCACACCGACCATGTGATGGGTGCCGTATGGGTGGTGCGCAAGGTGACCAGCCTCATCTCGCAGGGCAGATACGACGGGGTGTTGCAGGTGTATGGTCACGAGCGGGTGCTCCACGTCCTGCGCACGATGTGCGAGATGATGCTCCCCAGGAAATTCTCATCGATGCTCGGCGACAGGATTTTATTGGTAGAGGTGACCGATGGCGAGCATTTCGAGGCCGCCGGCATGCAACTCGTTGCTTTCGACATCCATTCCACCAAGGAGAAGCAGTTTGGCTTCACCGCCTTGCTTCCAGACGGCACACGTGTGGCCTGCCTGGGCGACGAACCTTTCAACTCCCATTGCCGCGAGCATGTGGCAGGAGCCGACTGGCTGTTGAGCGAGGCATTTTGCCTGTATGACGACCGCGAGAGGTTCAAACCTTACGAGAAACACCATAGCACGGCACTCGACACCGGTCGACTGGCAAAGGAGTTGAACGTGCGCAACTTGGTGATGTATCACACTGAGGACAAGACACTTGCGACACGCAAGCAAACTTATGCTGAAGAAGCGGCAAAGGAATTTGATGGAAACATTTACGTGCCCGATGACTTGGAAGTCATATTTTTATGTTAAATATTGCTAACTGTTGTAACATCTTTGGAAGATAATATCTACTTTTGCCCCCGAGAAATTTTATTAAACGTTTTACTAAATTAAAGAAAGAAATGAAAAAGTATTTGTTTATCGCTATGGCTGCTGTTGCCATGACTTTCACAAGCTGCAAGAATGAGCCCGCTCCTCAACCCGCACCAGGAGAAGGTGAAGAAACTGAAGCCGAAGTGGTTGAATACTCTCCCGCTGACTCTCTGAAGGCTGCATTTGATGCAAATGACTCTGGCAAATTCAACGAGTTCCTCACCCAGGCCAAGGCAAAGATTGACGAGTTGAAGGATACCGACCCCGCAACTGCAAAGAAATACCTCGAGGCTGTTCAGACCTTCCTGAAAGAGCAGGGTGACGCTATCACCAAGTTCGTTGGTGGCAATGCTACCGTTGCTACTTTGGTTAAGGAAGTGAGCGAGTTCAAGCTCCCCGACGTTCCAGGTGAGGTCAAAGACGCCGTTGATGGTGCTGTTGAGCAAGGCAAGGAAGCCGTTGGTGACGCTGTAGAAAAAGGCAAAGAGGCTGTAGAAGGTGCCAAAGACCAAGTCGAGGGTGCTGTAGAAAAAGGCAAGGAAGCCGTAGGTGACGCCGTTGAAAAAGGCAAAGAGAAAGTAGACGGTGCTGTTGACAAGGCAAAGGACAAGGCAGCTGAAGGTGTTGACAAAGCTGCTGACGCTGTCAAAGGTGCTCTTGGCAAATAATCCACTTCCTTAAAGCATAGTAAAAAGAAATATCCGCAGGCTCCTTATGGGGTCTGCGGTTTTTTAAGGTCTTATCTCCAATCATTGGAGATGCACAAGAACAAAGAGACCAATCTACATTTTTACAAGTATTTCTCCACGAATTCCGACGGTGAAAGATTAGCATTTTAGAAGTGTCTGCTTTACAATAGTCACGTAAGTTGATTGTGACGAGAGCATCGCACTTGTTCTGCAATGCGCATTGAAACTGGAAACTGTCTTCTACATCATCAAAAGCCACATCATTGATTCCCTCCAAGAGGCGTTTATGACTAAGTCCAACGGCTTTCACCATCGACATCACAACATTGAGTGTGGTACGGAGACGCAACGTTTGCTCAGGACGATGGATACCTTGCCTTTTAAGTTCCATTCGTATGAGATAAGCCAACGTATATACACATCCAATGGAGACCATAGCCTTGATTTTCCCGTCTTCAACAGCACTAAATATTTGGCTTACGGCCAAATAGTCTCTTCATTTCTCAAAATATTCGAGAAAGACATTTGTGTCAAGAAAGATTTTCACAATCGTAGCCTTTATAGATTGAACTTCTCTTGAAGGTAGTCTTCGATGAGTTCTTCTTGTGTGGCATCGCTATTGAAGATGCCGCAAAGTGACTCATGGCGATAATGTTGCTTGCCCTTTTTACCAGATAATGCAGATGCAATAAGCTGCTGGGCGTAGGCAGTCAATTGTTTCTGTAGCAAGTCGATATTGTACGACTTTGGTACATTGACCGAAACATTGATAGTCGTTGTTTCCATAAATTCTTCATTCTAATGATTCGCTTGCAAATTTACAACTTTTTCTGAATATTATCCCAAAATCATTGTTTTTTTGTGAATCATGGAAACGGAGTTTTTGATTCGCCTTTTGCTGCACTGAGCATTCTTGGCGTTTATGCCGCGCAACACATTCTTGACATTTACGGACATACATGAAGCAAGTTCCTATGAATTCAGGAGAAGGTGAAGAACCTGAAGCCGAGGTGGTTGAATATTCTCCCGCTGACTCTCTGAAGGCTGCATTTGATGCAAATGACTCTGGCAAATTCAACGAGTTCCTCACCCAGGCCAAGGCCAAGATTGACAAGTTGAAGGATACCGACCCCGCAACTGCAAAGAAATACCTCGAGGCTGTTCAGACCTTCCTGAAAGAGCAGGGTGACGCTATCACCAAGTTCGTTGGTGGCAATGCTACCGTTGCTACTTTGGTTAAGGAAGTGAGCGAGTTCAAGCTCCCCGACGTTCCAGGTGAGGTCAAAGACGCCGTTGATGTAGCTGCTGGAGAAGCGAAGGAAGCTGCCGAAAAAGAAATGTCGAAACAAAATGTCCCCACGAAGCAAACCACGACGAAGACAGTGAAAACGAAGACGACGACACAGACGAAGACGAAGACTAAGCCAACGACACAAACGAAGCCAGAGCAAAAGAAGGTGGAGATGAATTCAAATAGAATGTTGAAGCCCCCACTGGAGGAACAGTTTAATCATCCAATCCCCCCCCAACCAGAAGCCGACAAAATCCTCAAAGAGCCGCCGAATAAATGAGCTATACGCCAAAATGATTAGCAAGAAGCCGGTGCTAACAAAGGAGCAAGAGGTATGGTGCTCACTAGGGGTCGACGACTCCGATCGTCGCTATGACAAAAATTCTTTTGAATCATAGAGGGGATGGTTATTTTTTTTCTTTTTTGGCTGACATGGACATTCTTGGCGTTTATGGATATGTATGAAGCAAGTCCCTAGGACTTCAAGGGAAAGATTGCAACAGCCTCTTTACTTGAAAATTACAAACCCCACCCCTGCCCCTCCCCTTGAGGGGAGGGGATATGCGCACAGTCATTCTTGGCGTTATGGCCACTCAAACCATTCTTGGCGTTTATGTACATGTATGAAGCAAGGGCTTGGAATTTTGAGTTCTTGGCTTCGGACTGAAGACACCGCTACTATGACTCTAGTAAGAAGATTGAGCCTATAGGGTTTTCCCCTTTAACAATAGGTTTTTCCCACCATCGAAATAGGTATTTTCCCTTTTGAGATTGTCTTACAATTGCGATATTTGCATCAGAAATCAGAAGCAATGGCGATTGTAAGACGGTTTCATTTTGTTGATAGATATCATTACTATTTTTACAACAGTTCTTTGAATAATCCCTTGACTATTTTTTCGGGTAGGACGGATGTGAATCCCTCCTACCTCCTTTTGTTTCTCCTCCTGCCATTCCTCAATCTTCAATCTTCAATCTTCAATTTTCAATCTTCAATTTTAATCGACCTACGGTTGCTTTTTCAAGATGGCCGAAGCAAGTCTTATTATGAGCGTCTAACAAAGAATAGCGAACACGAAATAACCGAAATATAACGGCGGTAGACCGCTACGAAATAACCGAAAGTTTTTCGAGGTGTGGTTGAAATTTGATGAACAACCTACGCTCAAAGACCATGTCCACACCCCGGGATGCTCACTCGGAGTGCAACATCCCCGCCCCTGTAGGGTCAGGTCTTGTGCCTGACCGCAAGGGGTCAGGGGTGGGGTCTGTAACTTCAACGCCAAGAGACTATGTCCACACCCAGAGCGCTGAAAACGTCATATAAGAAAAACGCAAGAATAACCTTTGGGTCAAATACTCCACACCTGCCCCTTTGCGGTCAGACACAAGACCTGACCCCTATAGGGGCGGAGATATGCGCACACACCTTTTGCTCACGACAAATTGACGCAACGCATTGAAATTCTTGGCGTTTGACTCATTGAGCATTTTTGTTTTTTACAGAATGGAACTATTTTGAAAATACTTCCGATTGATGCAACCGCAGGTCGAAGTTTTTCTACAGTTTGTCTGTTTCGGTTGTTTCTTCGACGAGTGAAACAGCAGGGTCGAACGCGTGTTCGTTATCAGTTGTTTCACCTGACAATCCATCCGTCGATGCATCTTGTTTTTGTCGAGAAGTTGATGCCTATTTTGAAAATGTGGCGTGGGTCTTGTTCGAAAGGTTTGGCATATTGCTTTTCCTCAATCTGGCGTAATGCTTCTTCGGCACTTTTATCCAATTTGAACTCAATGATATAGATGTAGTCAGGCGTTTGGATGAGCATATCCATTCTTCCATCTGTTGTGTGTCGTTCCACTTCAGTATAAAAACCTATCATCTTGAAGATAACCCACACGACATTCTGAAAATAAAGTTCGGCATCTCCTGCCACTTGATAATCTCCATCAGCGAAGAGAGATTCCAACCTTCTGAGGAAAGTTTCTGTCTTGCCAGCACGGAGTTCTTTCACGAAATTGGCCACAAACAGTTGTCCTTGTGAAGATTGCAATTTTGTGTAATAAGGAATAAGAAAGCGAACGAACCCACGCTCTACTTCAAGGTTGGGGAATCCCAACTTGTACATTTCAAATTCTTGATCATATCCTTTGAGTGTCAGGTAACCGCTTTGGAAGAGCAAAGGGATGGGGTTTTTGTCGAAGGTATCGATATTGCCTAACACATCCGCTGTCATTTCCTCTTGTCCGAGATTGTCAAGAGGATAGTTGGTTTTCTTTAATTGCTCTACGAGGAATGATGGTGTAGCCGTTTCAAACCAGTAATCCTTGAAGACTTGGCTGTCGAGAGTGCGCAACAGACTGAAAGGATTGTACACACCCACAGTATCCACATCAAAATGATAACCATCGTAAGTGTATTTCAGTTTCTCATAGCATGCATCCTTGGAGAGTTGACACTTGTCGGCCAATTTACCCACCTCTTCGTCCAATCCATCCCTAATCTCCTGTTCCGTAATTCCACATATTTCAGCATACCTTTGGTCCATGGAGATGTCCGCAAGGTTATTCAAGTCACTGAACACACTGACCTTTGAGAATTTTGTCACTCCGGTGATGAAAAGCATCTGAATATAAGCCCCCATCGATTTCTCCACTCCATAGAAGGCTTTCAGTGTTGCCCGATAGTCCTCTTGCAGTTCGTTGTTTCCAATTGCCTGCAACAATGGTTTGTCATACTCATCAATGAGGATAACAACCTTTGTTCCCTTTTGTACAGCAGCCCTTTGAATGACTCCTGCAAACCTTGCCGACAATGTATCTTCGTTTTCATCTTTCCCATAAACACTTTCCCATTTGGCAACATGTCTGCTCAAAATGGAGTTCAGTGCTTCAGGAGTTGTGTATTTCTCAGCGTTCAAATCAAGATGTAACACAGGATAGGACAACCAATCCTTTTCAAGTTGCTCAATGGCCAGCCCCTTGAAAAGTTCACGTTCTCCTTTAAAATAACACTCCATCATGGATACGAACAGGCTTTTCCCGAATCTGCGCGGCCTACTGAGAAAATAAAATTGTCCTCCCTTGACCAGTTTGTAAAGCAAAGCTGTCTTGTCCGCATAAAAGTAATCACTCGTGCGGATGGTTTTGAAGTCTTGTATGCCAATTGGATATTTCATAGGAAGAACAGCTGTTTCTGCAAAGTTATTTCAATTTTTTGAAAAAACAAAGAAAACCCGCAAAAACTTATCCTATGAAATGGTCAGGCAAAATTATTGGAACAGATTGTCCGCGTATATCTGAAAGAGAGCCTTTTATCCCCAAAAGATTATTTCAAGCAGGTTTTGTTTAGAAAATGAAAAATAAGTTATACCTTTGCACCCGATGAAGCGAATGGAACGAAGACGTATATGGATGTCACGGATACTATTGGCGGTATTCGTGCCAATGCTGTTGTTCTCCGTCCTCCACATCCATACGGAAGGAGCAGAGATGAACGACGCCTGCAGCGAGTGCATCCACCATGTGCGCCACAGCCATCTCTCCTCAGCCGACTTCTGCATCGACCAATGCGTGCTTTGCCAGTTCCTGACCCTGCCTTTCATTGTTGCAGGGCTGATGATACTGGGCATCACCTTTGTTGTACGTTACAAAAGATGGCAAGGCACTCATTTTCAATATCCTGCCAGCGCGGCGGGATACATCTCTCTGCGCGCACCACCTTGTATTTGTTTGAACTAATCGGAGGAATCGGAATAATCTGAGGAATCGGAGTATTCTAAGGAATCGGAGTAATCGGATTATTCTGAGTAATCGGAGTATTCTGAGGGATCGGAGTATTCCGAGAATTCAAAAATAGTTACAAACAAGACAAGCGTTTATCAAAATGACAAAAACATATCTCATCCTGCTGCTGTCGGGATGCCTTAGCCTATGCGCGGCAGCAGCCCCCGTCACCACCCTTGGCGGTAGAGTGACCGATGCCGTTGACGGTTTCCCCCTCATCGGCGTCACCATCCAAATCACCGAACTCAGCATGGCCACGGTGACCGACCTTGAAGGTCAATACCATTTCGACAATCTCCCATTGAGAACCGTCACCATACAAGTCAGCTATGTAGGCCACCAGACCATCATCCAGAAGGTGAATCTCTCAGGAACCACCCATCTCGACTTCGTCATGCACGAGAGCAACGCCATGATCAACGAGGTGGTGGTCACCGGCATCGCCGGCAGCACACTGTTGAAGAAGTCACCCTCCCCCGTGTCGATTGTCACCCTGCGCGACCTTCAGACCACCTCTTCCACCAACATCATCGACGCCATCGCCCGCAAACCGGGAATGGCGCAAATCACCACGGGCAGCGGCATCTCCAAGCCCGTCATCCGGGGTCTGGGCTACAACCGTCTCGTCACCGTCAACGACGGCATCCGCCAGGAAGGACAGCAATGGGGCGACGAGCACGGCATCGAAATCGACCCCCAGAGCGTGCGTAGCATCGAGATTTTGAAAGGTCCCGCCTCGCTGATGTACGGTTCCGACGCCATGGCCGGCGTGGTGATTTTCCACGGCAGTCCCATCGTCCCTGAGGGGAAGGTGGAAGGCACCGCCAACATAGAATACCAGACAAACAACGGCCTGTTGGGCTACTCCCTCTACATGGGCGGCAACCAACACGGATTCGTATGGAACGCCCGCTATTCGGGAAAACTCGCCCATGCCTACAAGAACCCTTACGACGGAAGGGTGCTCGGTTCGCAGTTCAAGGAGAATGCCGTCAACGGCATGCTGGGCGTCAACAAGCGCTGGGGTTTCAGTCACCTCAACCTGAGTTATTACCATCTCACCCCCGGCATGGTTGAAGGCGAGCGCGACGAGACCACCGGACAGTTCATCATGCCCGTCAGCATCAACGGTGAAGCATCGGAACGCATCGCCACCCACCACGACCTCACCACCTACGGCCACGGCTTCCCCTACCAGCAGGTGCATCATTACAAGGCCGTGCTCGACCAGTCGGTCTATATCGGAGACAACATCCTGAAAGTGCTGTTGGGCTACCAGCAGAACCGCCGGCAGGAATACGAGGAGGTGGAGACACCCGACGAAAGCGGCCTCGACTTCCTTCTTCACTCCGTCAACTACGACATCCGCCACACCTGGCAGGGCGAGAGACAATGGAAGGTGAACGCCGGCGTCGGAGGAATGTACCAACGTTCGGTCAACAAGGGCGAGGAGTATCTCATCCCCGCCTACGCGCTCTTCGACATCGGCGCCTATGTCACCAGCAGCCATGACGTTGGCGACTGGGTGCTCAGCGGCGGCCTTCGCGTGGACCAACGCCACCTCCACTCCTTCGCCTTGGAAGACCGCTTTGAGCAGTTCTCCCGCACCTTCCATGCGTTGACAGGAAGCCTTGGCGCCGTGTACACCCTCAACGACAACACACGTCTGCGCCTGAACATGGCAAGAGGATTCCGCGCCCCCAACCTCAGCGAGTTAGGCTCCAACGGCGAGCACGAAGGCACCTTCCGATATGAACTCGGCAACAGCGACCTTCGCCCCGAATACAGTTGGCAGGCCGATGCCGGTTTGGACTACACGTCGCCCGTCTTGTCCGCCCAGGTGTCGCTTTTCGGCAACCTCATCGACAATTACATCTTCGCCCATCGCATTCCCGGTCTGGAGACCGACGGCCTCCCCACCTACCAATTCGTCCAAGGCGACGCCCGCCTGTGGGGAGGCGAGGTGAGCATAGACATCCACCCCGTCGAACCATTGCATTTGGAAAACAGTTTCTCTTACGTCAGCGCAGTGCAGGCACATCAGCAGTCCGACAGGAAATACCTGCCGTTCACCCCCGTTCCCCGCTGGACTTCGGAATTGAGCTACGACATCATCCGCGACGGTCGCATACTGAACAACACCTATGTCAAATTGGGTTTGGAATGCCATCTCAAGCAAAATCACTATTATGCCGCCGATGACACGGAAACCGCCACGCCGTCCTACACCTTGCTCAGCCTCTCCATGGGCACCGACATCCGCCGGCACAACCACACGGCATGCACCATCAGCGTGATTGGCGACAACCTCACCAACCGCGCCTACCAAAATCATCTGAGCAGGTTGAAATATGCCGGCGACAATGCCGTCACCGGCAGAAGGGGCATCTACAACATGGGAAGAAGCATCACGGTGAAGGTGAGCGTGCCATTCTGACTACAGGCTCCACACATCCTTCCATTCGACGACGGGCTTGCCCTCTTCCCACTGTATGGGCAGCCACACATACCTGGCATCGATAGGATGCCGTGGTTTCCAGATGTCAGCCATGAACATCCAACGGCCGTCGGGCAGGCATAAGGCGAAGGTGCTTTGTGCGCCGAACGTCTTGTCTGCCCGTGGCCCGCGGCAGGGATTGGGATGCTGGGTCCAAGGCCCCCAGATGCTGGGAGCCGAGAACATGCGCGCCTCATTGGGGTCCCATCCCGTGCATCCCGAGGTAATCATCCAATATGTGCCATCCTGCTTGAAGATGGCCGGTGCCTCGTTCTGTCCACCGGGAGCCACACGAGTGTACCTTCCCGTGTGTGCCGTGAAGTCATCGGTCAGTTCTGCAACATGCATGGTCAGGTTCTCTTCTGAAGAGAAGATGTGGAAGGCCTTTCCGTCATCGTCGAGGAAAAGCGCCATGTCTCTTGACATCTGCCCGCCGGCAAAATCGCGTTTCAGAAGAAGACCCTGCTTCACCGCTTTCCTCCACGAGGGCGTCCACCATTCCTTGTAATATCGGGCATCGAGGGTGTCCACCACGGCCAATTCCTCCTTGCCAAACTCCACCGGCCATTTGCCGGCATTGGCTCTGCTGGAATAGAGGAAGCGGAAAGGCCCCGTGGGCGAGTCGCTGACGGCCACGCCGTAGCGTGCCGCCTCATAGCCGCGGCCCTTCAGTTCCAGATGGAACCACATGACGAATTTTCCCGTCTTCTTGTTGAACAGCACCTTTGGCCGTTCCAATGTGCACCCCCTTTCGATGTCGTGTCCTTGCTCATCGACAACGGACAGCGCCACACCCTCATATTTCCAGTCGGTCAGGTTGCGGGAGGAATAGCACGTCACGCCCACGAAAGCAGCACTCGACCAATCGCTCTTGTGCTCCCCATACCAATAATATACTTGGTCATGGCAGATAATGCCGCCACCGTGGGCATTGATGTGGACGCCCCTGTCGTCTGGCCAAATCTCTCCGGAGCGGATGTCGCCGGCACGGGTTTGCAAGACCACGAAAGCCAGCAGGGCGAGGAGTAGTATTTTTTTCATTTTCATAGGAGGGAATAGGAAGTGATGGGAGAAGAAGGTCATTCCACGAAGCACTCGGAGAAATAGAAGTCTCTGAGCGGCTTGGTTATCAGGTCACCTTTCAAGACGACATTCTTTTTCAGACGTATGTCCTCGGAGGATGCCCCGATGGCCACCTGGTATGTGCCAGGTGCTACATTCCATTGTCGCTGCCCATGGTTGGAATAGTAGCCGAATTGCTCGACATACATCTTGACTTTCACCTTCTTGGTCTCCCCCGGTTTCAACGCCACCCTTGCGAAGCCCTGGAGTTGGATGGGGCGTATCTGCTTGTTGCCGTCGGCAGGCGAGAGATAGACCTGCGCAATCTCGTCGGCAGCGACCTCCCCGGTGTTCTTCACATCGAAGGAAAGGCTGACAAACGTCTCGTTTGTAGTCACCTCTTCATCCACCTGCAAGTTCTTGTATTCAAAGGTAGTGTAGGTGAGGCCATATCCGAAAGGCCATTGCACCCTTGGGTCGTGTTCAGACGAATAGTTGTAGCAAAGGGGCTCGTTGACCTCCGTGTTAGGATAACTGACAGAGAGTTTTGCAGAAGGCGACACCTTCCCATAGAGGATGTCGGCGACGGCGTTTCCACCCTCTTCTCCCGGATACCACGCCTGTATGACAGCGGCGCATCGCTCAGCAATCCCTGAGACCACCTGCGCCCTCCCTCCGAAGATGACGAGCACCACGGGTTTCCCTGTCTGCAGCAAATCTTCCACAAACTGTTCCTGCTTCCCCGGGAGGCGCAGTCCCTGGCGGTCCCTGTTCTCACCACAGAGCATCACATTCTCACCCACGGCGGCCACGATGACGTCGCACTCCCGGGCCAGGGCGAGAGCCTCCTGACGGTCGGCCTTCTCACCGGAGTCCACCTTGCGGTGCAGGATTTCATACTCCCATGCTCGCTCGTCGCCTTGCACGGCATACTTCGTCTCTATCTCCTCCGTCCAGTCGCATCCGCGAGAGTACATGATATTGACATCATCGGCCTTTCTCGACTTCATGCCTTCGAGCAGCCCCACGACATGTGGGTGGTCGAGGTCTTCAGTCACCTTTTTCCAGAAATAGGTCATGGATGGGAAGGAATAGTCTCCGCACATGGCCCACATGGAGTTGGCGTTGGGTCCTGTCACTAGTATGTTCTTGTTATTTTTCAGTGGTAGTATGCCATTGTTTTCCAGGAGCACAACCGACTGTGTGGCGATGTCGTAAGCCGTCTTTCTCTCCTCGGGAGTGTCGAGGTCGATTTTGCCTTTGGCGTATAGATACGGGTCTTTGTCGAAGAGTCCCGCGCGCATTTTCTGCCTGAGGACGTTTTTCACGGCGCGTTCCAGGGTTTCGGGCTTCACCAACCCTTTGTCGATGGCTTCCTGCAAGTGCGCATAGTTGGTTCCTCTTGGGAAGTCGACGTCGTTGCCTCCGTTGATGGCTGCCGCCGCCTTCTGCACGGGGTTGTCCATCTCAGGCAACTGGTCAATGGCGGTGTAGTCGCTGACCACCATTCCGTCGAACCCCACATACCCTCTCAGGATATCCTGCAATATCTCACTGTTTGCCACGCAGTTGGTGCCATGGACGGCATGGTAACCCGGCATCACCACCTTGCTTCCGGCCAGGCGTATCATCGCCTCATGGGGGAGGAGGATTTCCTCCATCAACTCCTTCTCCTGGGCATCTCCACCACCTCCATAGCCGAGATAGTGCTTCGAACAGGTGCCCACGCCTTTCCTGAGGTCTCCCTGCTGGAGTCCCTTGGCAAAGGCGACGCCCATCACGGCGGAGAGGTAGGCATCTTCGCCATACGACTCTTCCAGTCGGTTGAAACTGGGCACACGGCACACATCCACCATGGGCGAGAGGGAGAGTACTCCGCCCATCTTGCGCATGGCCGTGCCGGTCTGCCGGGTTTTGAGTTCAGCCAACTCGGGGTTGAAGGAGCAAGCCTGACCTATCTGCTGTGGATAGATGGTTGCGCCCCGGGTGTTGACCCCTGAGAGCACCTCTTCGTGGAAGAGAGCGGGAATGCCGTTGGGCGTGTTGTTCATCAGCCATTCCTGCATGGCCGCCACGCGGTCTCTCAGCACCTCCGGCTCCATTGGTTTCTGGCTGGCATATTGCGAGAAATGCCCTATGCCGTTGGGAATCTCCTGCCGGCATTTGACGGTGTCCAAGCGTCCCTGTTCGTCGAAGAACTCGTCCATATAGGTGCTTCTCAACTGTGCGATGCGCTCTTCCTGCGACATCTTCGCATACAATTCGTCAATCTGTTGTTCCTGGTCGGTGGCATTACATCCCACCAGCAGTGTTGTGATACACATCATTATCCAATTTTTCGTTTTCATGGTGGTACTTTTCATTTCATTCATTCAATAATGTGCAAATTTACTATTTTTTTCATAAAAATAGCAAGCTCATTGTCAAAAATTCGAAAGAAAACACTAACTTTGCAAAAACCATAGAGATAACAGACGCTATAGAACCCAAACTCTATAGGATTTACTAACCCAACAAAAAAAAGGAAAAAGATGAGAAAAATGTTTATTGCAGGCATCACCCTGCTATGCGTCACGCTGATTGCTTCATGCGGCGGCAACGGCAACGGAAACGGAAACGGAAATGGCCAGAGTGAACAAGACCCCTTGGTGGGCAAATGGCTAATGAAGAAAGAGCAAAAAGATGCTCAGGGAACGGCCAAGTTCATTTTGAACTTGGACCTGAAAGCCGACAAGACCATGACATACAACATTGACGCCTCGATGGAAGGCTCACAACCAGGTTTCACCATGGTATTACCTGTGAATATGGCATTTGAGGGAACTTGGAGCACCACTGGTGACAAGCTTGAACTCAAGGTAGACTCCGCCACCACAAAAATCAATATTGACAAGGAGAAAATGGTCATCAAGGCTGACGATCCCAAGTTGGAGAAGCAAATTGCTGTTCTCAAACAAACGTTGATTGCAAGCATGGAATCCAGCGCTAAAGGCGATATAAGTAAAAGGTGGGTTCCTCAAGAAGCCATGGCTTACAAATTAGAGGGTAAAACTCTGAAATGGATTACAGAAAAAGACACCCTGGTGTTTGAGAAGCAGTAACAAGACTTGAGCTATCGGTCTTTGACAAAGACTCTCCCCCAACCCTTGCAGAAAGGATTGGGGGAGAATTTTTATAAGGACTTTAAGGACTTTAAGGACTTTAGGGTCTTTAAGGACTTTAGGGTCTTTAGCCTTTCACGACATTGACGTCGATTTTCTTTGCCGGGAACATGAATGCGAGGTCCTTGAGTTGCTGATATACCGTCTCGTTCATGTAGAAATAGACAGTCCAGTAGTCGGAGCCTTTGCACCAGGTGCGGGTGTTGACCACGACCCCCTTCTCGGCAAACTCGGTGATGCCCACCCACGGGGCAGCCACTACGGGAGAGTCGTCCACGGGTCCTTGTATGATGAGTTCATTGGCAGCCTGCACCTTGTTGATGGCCTTCTTCACCGCCTCGAGGTCGGCACCATAGGCGAAATGGAAGTCGAGGTCCACACGGCGGTATTTCTCAGTGGAATAATTCTTCAGGCTGCCGGTTGAAAGTCCTCCGTTGGGGATGATGATGGTTTGCGCATCGTTTGTGCGTATGATGGTGTTGAAGATTTGAATCTCCTTCACCGTTCCCTCGAAGCCCTGTGCCTCGATGTAGTCACCCACCTTGAAGGGCTTGAAGAGCAGAATCATCACGCCACCGGCGAAATTCTGCAACGTGCCGCTCAACGCCAAGCCCACGGCAACGCCTGCGGAAGCGAAGAGTGCGATGAACGATGATGTCTCAATGCCCAGGATGGAGACGATGATGATGAGCAGGCAGAACCAGCACACCACGCTGACGATGCTTTTGAGGAAGGAGGCGAGGGATGGTTCCACCTTGCTCTTCTTGAGCAATTTGGATACCAACTTGGTGAGCCACTTGATGATGTACTTGCCGATGAAATAGACGACGAGGGCGATGACAAGGTTCTTGCAGAAGCCCAGTGCCCACTGTCCCAGCATGGAATAAGTCTCGGGAGAAAAGATTTTGTCTAACATAATGCGTTAATGATAAAGGTTAATGATGATTTGCAAAAATAGGCATTTATGGGAAAAGATGCAAATAATCGGGCGATTTTTTTTACAAATTTGAGTCTCGGGCGGGCACAAGACCCGCTCCTGCGTTTTCAACGTGAATTTCGCTTAGAACTGTAAACAGCCTCGAAAAATTAGCAATATTTTCTTCCCCCCGGCAGGCGGCCAACCCCTTCCGGGGGGGCGTTCGCGTTATGGCGTCATCAGCCGCTGTCGTTCTT